>JAABUW010000397.1_pt1 | contig 87384 bp, 77 predicted proteins | sample 5560081 | NCBI WGS metagenome assembly JAABUW01 (sample SAMN10711882, study PRJNA513363) | rock metagenome | isolation source: Antarctica rocks | place: Antarctica: Victoria Land, Knobhead sud | reverse complement strand
TCTTTGCACGTAGGTAATTGACATTTATGATTTCAGATCTGATGATTTCGCTCACAGTACAGACATCTTGATGATCTGTTACATTTGTTCTGTAAATGCTTGAATGTTTGACATTTTTGACATTGATCATTTGATCAATAGTCTTGATATTCGACTGTTTGATATGTTGATTTCGCAGCTAAGAGTCGTTTTTTCAGATGTCTTTGCACTTCTGCTTTGATTCTAAATGCTAAGATCGTTGATGCATATCTGTTTCGTGATCGATTTTCGCTCTTCAATAATCATATAAAATTGATTATTAGTTTCAATTTGAAATTGTACAACTCTAACTCAGTTTTTAGATTTTTCATTTCAGTTTTCGTGTTGAAGATTTCAATTTTCAGACTGTGTATGACTATTTTGTGTCATTTCTCATCTTTCTTAATGCTTTTAACATCAAAAACATGCTTTCATATTGCTTTTTGCGCTAGTAAGACATCTGCGATGTATTTTTTCAAGACTGTCAGAGCAATGTTGTTTCTCTTTTGCATTTTGACTATCATGATGACTATTAGATCAATTTTCGCCTTTTTTAATGCGTTATTCATCGAATCTTGCATTTTCATCGTCTTTAAAGTTCAGTTCTCATTTTTGAGATTGACAATGAGTCTTCTTTTGCAATATGATATTTCTTGTGATTTTGGCGAGAATCTCTTGATAATCAGATTTCATTCATCTGCATTTGCATTCGCATTTGCGTTTGCATTTGCATTTGCGCTTGTGACTTGAGCTGCTTTTTGCATATATGTGAGCTTCTGCGTTGGTTTTTGCGAATTTTGCATGACTTGCAACGTTTGCAAAACCTGCGTCTTCTGCAAGATTTGTGAATTCTCTGTCATTTGCTTTGCGTTGATTCTCTTTTTAATGTTTTCAGCATTTTGTTGAATCAATTGTAGAATAATCTTCAGTTTGTTGTTTGTTTGACTTTGAAGTCGATCAATTTGCTTCTGAATTGAGTTTTCTATGCTTTCATTGCATGCTCTTCGAATGTAGATTAAGTTATGACTTATAGTCTCTTTCTGTTCTGATATTGCTTGTCTTAGCTGATTGACTGCAAATTCAATTCTTTCGCGCAGTCTCTTTATCTGCATCTCTTTAGAGATGACATCGTAGCACTTGCTGATACTAACTTCGATGCTAGCTTCTTTTTGCGAACTTTTTATCGCTTTTCGCTTTTTCATTTCTTTGAATTTCACAATCACTCATGTTTGCTCTTTTTGCTGCTAATTTGCATTTCGCAGATTGATTGTATTCTTGTCATTATGCGCATTTGCATGTGAATTTAAAATCAATGCATCAGTGAACTAAACATGTATTGCGTTTTTCTATTTGCTGATGTGAACGATTTTTGTTGACTGCAAAATAAATCGACAATGTCGTTCTGCAGTTGTTTGCTTGTTGATGAACTCATGCTAAGTTTGTTTCATAAATTTATTTTAATCTCTAACGTTGACTTTTTGAATTCTTTTGTTGACATTTTGAATTCTGACGTTGAGCTATTGCTTTCGCTGAGTTTCGCGTTAATGTCTGCGAAATGAGAAGAAGAAGAGCGCATGAAGCGACTCTTTATATTTCTTTTCATAGAGAGTTTTTCCCGATTTCAAGCTTCAAACTTCTAGAAAATTTACTTGACATCACTTAAATATTTCTTTAATCTCTTACTCAGAGTGTTTCACGTAGACAGTAACTTTAGTGTAAAGATCTTTCAATTTCTATCTTGAAATCTGCAATAGATTGTCTTTTATTATCAACTTATGTCAGATGAAAATAATATAAATTTAGTCTGCAAGAGTCTAGATTACTTTTTTTGATAGAAAATGCTTGACGCAATTGCTTTATATTTCATGTATCAAAGTAATCATGTTATCTCGCTTAGAATAGTAATGACTGATCTTGACTTATTGTTTTGCGCATCAAGAAAAGGTAAAACAGATAGTGATTTGATAAGAAACGCTGTACTTCTCTGAAACAATGTTGTTCTTTGTGCAATCTTCAAGCACAAAAAAGTTCGATTTCAATTTTTGCGTCAGTACGCAGTCTTCTGTGCTGTTCTGAATTCGATTGATGACTTGTTCTTTTTATGTGAGTTTGCTCTTCGATTTATCAATCAAATTACTGTCTGAATTGATGATTCTTTTTTCTGTGTTGATGAACTTTCGTTTCGCCGTCGATTTTGACCTGCGTAAGCGCGAAAAATTTCGATTTTCGATTTTTGACTTGCGACGCAATCATTTGTGAAGTTATTGAGTCGAATGAGAGCTTGTTTTGATCGTATGATTGTGCTCTATAACTTGTCAATCGATTTGATATATCATATGCTTTAATAAATCATTGTCGTCAATGCTTTCTTCTTGTGAGAATACATGATGAATGATATGTATAATTGAACATTAAAAATATAGAAAAAAAGAAATGTAAAAACTTCTATTTATGTAATGTTCAAAAACTGCATTAAACTTAAAGAAAATATATTGTAATACAGAAAGAATGTTGTAAAGTGAAGAAGATGTTGAGAATGAAAAAAAAATGCTGAGTTATATGTGAATTAAATTTAAGTTAAATCTGAGACTTACTTTAATCAATATGCAATTAACTTATTAACATTAATTGTAAATTAATTATAATTAACTTTTTGATTTTATTCAATTTTGATACATTTGTAATATTAAGTCTGTTGATATAATTTCAGAAAGTTTATTTTATTAATTGAATAACTGTTTTCAAGTTAAGTAACTCATTAAACATAAATCTTGTATGCAATAATTAATGAAGCAAAGACTTTAATAATAATAATAATAATAAATTCATACACTCTTGTGACATTGATTAGATTGACTCATGAGAAACTTTATGCTATCTGTATTGAGTGAACAAAACTCTCTGAGGTAGAAAATCACTTGCAGTCTACATGACTGCTTCACGCAGTTGAAACAGTGAGTTTTAAGACTATGTATCAAATTTGTTCACGTTGATTGCACGTTAAAGAACGAGTGTTCTAATTACTCTAAATTGCTTCAAGAGCTTCGTTTTCATCATCATCTTTGCTACTGCTTTGAGATTTTTCGTGATGATGATGATTATTCAATAGTTCAAGAAGTCAGCATCTTGTAGCATTCTTGATCGCAAATGCAATCAGTTCAAGCAATGCATGAGTACATGCTTCGTCATCTGATGACTTCATTCACAGTTGCATCGCAAGCTATTCATGCCTGAAACGTTTCTAAAGTGCAGATAAACATTCAAATTTATGCGTTCAATTCTGATGTGCATTGCAAGAATGCTTTCTGCTTTCTGAAAATCATCACGCATCTTTATTATCTTATTGCTCAGATGCAACCTTTGTGCTGAAATTGTGTTAACATTTGCAACGCATTCTCTGTACTTTTTTCATCGTTGATTTCATTGATCTTTGTGATACTGCGTTATTGCAATGCTATCACTTGTTGAAATCATTGTGAAGAAGAAGATGCGTCGTCTGCGTCTTGACTGTATCTTCGCATCTTCTTGAATGAAAACATTCAGAAGTATTATTTTCTTGATGATGAGTAAGCGAGAAATGACGCGATTAACTTTCGTTAAACGAGCGTGTATTAGTTTGCATGCTTGTCTGATCTCTTGCATTCAATCATTAACTCAACTGTGTAGCGTGATCTTGTTCTGTAGCATGTTCAGATGAACATGTAGTGAACTATGTATGTTTCTGTCTTTAAAGTTTCGATGTTTACTCTTTTGAATGCTTCTGCTACATGATGTAGAGTCTGATTCTGAAGTGTTTCTAGTTTGCATTCTTTGCTCGACAATTCATCTTTCTTGTCGCGCTGATGTCAGACTGACGCTTCGAATGCAATTTCTGATCTCACTACTGCTGAGTATACTTGTCTCGCTTTTGTGAAGATAGCTTCTCATGTGAAGACTTCAAGACGACTAAGTGTCAGCATTCTTGTGACGTGATTCGTCTTTATTTGTCAAAGATGCGCGTCTCATTGCAGTTTCATGTTCAGTTGCATCTTTAGAACTCATACGTCTGATTTTGATTTGATAACTGAGCTTTTTATTTGTATGCTAATCATCATGTTGAATCTCTTCAATTTTCTAGTGAAATGCGTAAGCTCATACTTTTCTGATGCAAACGTTGCATCATGAGTGCAAGCTCATTTCGCGCAGACGTCGTGTACTTTGCTCAATGTTCTGCAGATTTCTTCAGTGAATTTGTCGTAGACTAGAATGTTAATATCATTTATGAAGTTAAGCACTTCAATTTTAATTCTCAATGCTTTGCATTTTTCAATTAAACTTGCGTTGAAGAATAGAAAGAGAATCGATGAAATGAAAAATCTCTGCAATATGTCTGCGTTTATCTTGCGCATGTTGCTTGTTTGTTCATTGAATATTAGTGACGTCTTTTAATTCTTTAGAAAGCTGCGTGTTCATTTGATTATGTAGCTTGATGTTCTTTTCATTTTCAGCGTATGCAGAAGTCTGACGTGTGAGACTTAATTGAACACTTCAACAACGTTTAAGCTTAGCATGAAGATCACATATTTGATTTCACAGCTTCACACTGTGTGAACTTGATCTATTAGTAGATCTAACGTCGAGATTACGAATTGCTTGCATCTTGCTTTCATTTGAGCATTTGATAGCATGCAATGAATCTTGACTATGTCACTCAGTCTTTTGATCATGATTGACTTCAGCGCTTTGCTCATGATATCAAGCAAAGCAATGAGTCGATACATCTTCAAATCAATATAGTCGCTTTTCTTTGATTTGCGTAGTACTATTGTTTGAGTCTTTTTGAACTGCTTCGAATGATACTTGTGTGTTATGCATGCGTTGAATAAACTCGTCAGTACTGAGATCAGTTCTGCAAGATTCACTTGAAGCACTCTGTTTGAAATATCTGAAGCGCTCGACGCTTTGTCTGCTTTTACTCATCTGATTATCTGCTTCACTTCATCTTTTGTGATGCATGAATTGAATGAGACTGTTAGAGATATGAATGATTCTGCAATGTCGTTGACATTCACTTGAGAAGATGAGAAAAAGAACTTTTCTCGCAGTATCTCGATTTTTTTCTCGAACGTCGTTGTCATATGATCAATGTCACTTCACTTCAATGACGAAAACTGAGAAAGCTTTTTAGATAGCTGACTTTCGATTCTAACTCATTTTGCAAAGCATCATATTGATTTAAGTGCTTTGCTCAGCTCATGCATTTATGTTCTGAAGTGTGTGCATTTTGTTTGTTGAATGATCTTGTTTTTATGATTGTTGTGCTTCAGATATTCATTTCACGCTTCTAATGTGTCTTGTGTTTTTCATATGATTCACAGTCATCTTGATTTCATTACTACTTCAAAGCAGCTTTGATTTCAAAAGTCTCTTGTTCAATTTGATGACTTTGTCAAGAAAATAGATTTCTCAATGATCTTCTGTAGCACTCTGATAATCTTGCACACTCTGACATTTATCATAGTCTTGTTGTCTAGAGAGTGTTTCAAAGATAGATGTATTTGCACTCAATGCTTCTGTATTCATTTTCTTTCAAAGTCATCAAGTCGAGAATTGCACTGAGATTGTTTGTAAATATAGCTCTGTGACAATCGAAAGATGATTCAATCTCTGATGCAGATCAATTCGTATCTTGCACTTGCATGTCATGAACTGTATTTTCTCGCTGCTAAAGACTAGATCAATCGTCGTAAATTGATTGCAAGCTTCGTGAGTAATAGTGTTTAATTTCAGTAATAATTTCAGTCTTGCATTTGTAATGATGTTTAGTAAAGTATCAGTCGTCGTATGACAAGTGAAGCATCTTCATTCTTCTCAATGAGAATGATGTAAATTGAAATCTTCTACAATCAGTTGTTTGCAGTCATTCTTGAGTAGTTCGTTTAAACGAGAAATGATTAAAGATTTCTCTATGAATGTAGTAAACAGTGAGCATGAGTTGTAAACGTTTAGAAGTCTTAGCGTCTGCGTTTCGTCATCTTTATTGCGAGTTAATATTCTGATTGAGCAAATGTCTGACTCAGCTGTTTCTACTATTCATTGATTGAGTCTTAAACATTTGTTAACGTATATGCATGTTCTTGATTGAGATGATGAGTTTTTCACTAGATGAAAGAAGTTGTGTGCTGAGCTAAATGATTGTGAGTCATTGTTGTTGCAATCTTGCTTCTGTATAGCTACTATGTCAAATTCGCGAACTTCTCTGTTAATTAGAAACAATTCTTGAATTTTTAATGATTTTCTGATGTTGTACTGTAGAATTTGTAGAAAAGACTGTTTTGTCATAAAGTTATTCATAGCTGTTGTTGACTCTGCAATGAGAAGACTCTTTGTATGCTTTCGATCATCAATGATCTTTCTCACTTTCTGGTTGAACGTTTCTGAATCTGCTCAGATGTCGTCTCGTCTGAGTCACTATTCACGTAAGAGAAAAGATTAACTTGTCTCTTCTTGATCTCTACTATCTGTCAAGCTGATTCATCAGCGATTCAACTGCATGTTTTCAGCATGACTGTTGCTGAGCTTGAGAAGTTCATTGAATCAAAAGAATTCATTGAATCTAAAGAGTTCAAAGACAGCAAGAAGAGTGTGCAATTGTATTTAGACATTTCAGAGTATCTGAACAATCTGTTTCTATAAATTTCAAACGCTTGTTTCATCTGCTGTTGTCACTTAAGACAGATGCATCTTCAGAGTTTGTGATTTTCGTTGCAGTTGATGCAACGTCTTTTATTTGAAGACATCACACACTTCTTTATGTGATGCTTGTCTGCGCATTTTTCGCAGCGCTGATTCTTTCTGCAGATCTTAATCATGTAATCAAATTCGTGATATCTGAAGCACTGTGTGATGCAACAGTTCTTTTCAAATAGCTTGCATGCACATTCTTGATATGAGTTCAGCATGCTTATGTTCATTAGTCGATTCATCATCACTTGAATCATGATCTCTACAATGAGTGACAAATGAGTCTTTTCGCTATCTGCTATCTTCTTGAGTCAGACTATTCTTAGAACTTTCAGATCTTCATGAAGTTTCACATTATCTTTTATCAATCTTTCAATGATTTTTTCTTGATTGCTCATGTTTATTGTAGTGTGTACTTCATGTGTCAGCACTGCAAAGATTCAACGTGCTACGCATGTTGAACTCGTGATTTCTTTTGCTCACGTCTGAGTCTTTTTCAGATTTGCTCAAGCATCTGAGCTAACTGCGTGAAGAGAAATGTTATCGCTGCTCAGCTTGTGAAGTGACATGATTAGATTTCTTTGATCTGTCAACACGTTTGCAATTCTCTGTAGAATCTGTTCAATCAACTTCTTCTGTATCTCTTTTATTTCTCTTCTGTTCATTATCTTAATCATGACTTCTCATCTTTTGCAAAGCGACGATGAGTCACTTCTGAGACGTTGCTTTCTTGTCGCTATTTCTTCTCTTGTCACGTTCGCTCATGATGTGATTTTCGTTGAAAGACGCATGTTTTTCTGTGTATTCAACTGCTTGTTAAGCAGTTAAACTGATGTCTTCAGTTTTTATACATTCTTCGCGATGAATGCATTCTGATTCGCGTGATGTTTTTCTTCTGAGTCGAGTTGAAAACGTCAAACCAGCTTCAATGCTACCTCTTTTCACAAATGATCTTTGCTTTTCTCTTTCTCTAACGTTGATATCTTTATTAGTAGATCAATAATATTAGCAACATTCTCTTCATTATCACATGAGCATTTCGATCTTGCATCTCTGTTTTCTTGCAATGAATCAACATCGCTCGCAATTGTCTTTGAATCAGCATTGCTGCAATTCATGCAATTCATCATCATTCAATCATCTTCTAGATTCACTCTGTCTTGTTTGTAGTGCTCTTTTTCAAAATTTGTGATGCGTGCGTTGTGATTGTTTTTCGTTGCAAAGACTTTAATATTAAGTAATTGAAACAAATGAATAATATAAGTTGAAAAACACAGTAAAATGATTTTCTGACAAATGCAATAATTAATTATTTAAGTAGTAATATGAGATTTTTTTTTATTTCTTCATTAAGTGCATGCAATCTATGACTATGACATTATTTAGACGCTGTGTATATGCTAAATTACATGTAATCTAGTCAAAGTCGTTGCTTTATATCTTTTCATTGAACAGTCACATTGATAGAATGCACATACAAGCATGTGAACTGTTTATATGATTAAGTGATTACATAAACAATTCAAAATTGTGAAAGCTGATCACTTTGACGTAAACTTTCGACTTGTTTGTATGATCATTAAGCTAAGCGAGCTAGATAAGCTTTGATTTATGTAGAGAAAAGCTGATCACTTCAACATGAGCTTTCAAGTTCGCTGTATGATCACTCAGCTGAATGAACTAGATGAACTTTGATCTATGTATTTGCAACGCATGTAAATTGATCAGAAAATCGAAATCAATCAATTTACTGCGTTGCACAGATGTGTATGTGCGCAAAAGCTGAGTCGTGCCTTCGCAGTATGTGTATGTGTGACGTATATGAGTTGCAACGCATGTGCAAAGACGTTGCTGTTGTTCTATGTATATGAGCAAAGACTGTGTCATGTCTTTGCAATGTATATGATTATGATGCATGTATATTGATCTGATAAAGCGAAAAATCGATCAATTTACTGCATTTTGCAAGCGTGTAGATGCACAAAAGCTGAATCATGTCTTTGCAGTATGTATATATGTGATGTATATGAGTTTCAGCGTATGCACTAAGATGTTGCTGTCATTCTATGTATATGAGCAAAGACTGTGTTGTGTTTTTACAGTGTATGTATTTGCAACGTATGTAAATCAATCAGAAAATCGAAATTGATTGATTTACTGCATTGCTTCAATGTGTATGTGCGCAAAAGCTGAGTCATGTCTTTGCAATGATTGTGTGAATGTTGTGTATTAGTTGCAACGCATGCGCAAAGACGTTGCTGTCGTTCTGTATATATGAGCAAAGACTGTGTCGTGTCTTTGCAATGTATATGCTTGCGATGCATGTAAATTGACCTGATAATGCGAAAAATCGATCAACTTACTGCATCATTTTTTTTTTCTTCATTAAGTGCATGCAGTTTATGACTATGATACTGTCTGAGCGCTGTGCATATGTTAGGTTACATGTATTTTGATCAAAGTCGCTGCTTTATATCTTTTCATTGATCAATCACATCGATAGTTTGTGCAAACAAGCGCTTTCAACGAAATAACTTCTTTCTTCTGTGCTCTTGTTTTCTCGTTTCTTCGTGTTCTTTTCACTCTACTCTTCTGTTTTTAATAGTCATTTTCTTGTTGCAATTCAAGTACTTTTCAAGTACTTTAGCATTGTGATTCTTTCAATCTTGATGATAAACAACATCAATATAATGTTCATGTTTTTGAACTGTGCTTTTGCTTTAAGCTGTAACTGTTCTGCTCTATAATGTTTGCAGTTCAGTAGTAAGTGCTTTGACGTTTGTCTCACCTTGCATATTTCATAGCATTTGTTTGAATTATTCTTTGATAATTGATGCAAATAGTTTTTGAAATAGTCATGTTTCATTTTTAGCTGTATAAACGTTGAAAACGTCAGTCTGTTTATTTTTTGAAGCTTCTTTAGTGATCTGTAACTCAGATTCACCCTCGCTGTGTACTTCTGATACTGATTTTCTTTTTTGATGCTGTCATTTCATGCAATTAGTCATTGCTCTTTTGCCTCTTTGTCTATTTGCTTTTTGATGAAGCTCATGATTGTTTTTTTCCTGATGTCGATTGTCAATCTTTTTCATGTCACGTCTTTGATCAATTGATTCACTGCTTTGTTTTCGATGTCTTTGCGACTCGATACTCACTGTATGCAAATATGACATCGATTTTGTTGCAGATTAATCAGATTTTGTTGTATGTTATTGAATAACTTTAAGTTGACATTGCTCTTTGCTTTTAATCTTTGCAGCGTCATTTGACTGTCTGTGTACACTCAAATTTCGCTGTCTTCAGATGCTTCTTCGCTGCATATCGCGATTGCATCATCGATAGCTTGCAATTTCGCTTTCATTATGATTATTTCGTCAATCACACTTGTCACTTTGCTGCATTTAACAGATTCATGTGTGAATATCATCGCGATTTCGATTTCTGTTTTAAGCTTTGCTATCTTTTTTCAAGTTTGTGATGCATTGATGTACATCACTATGTTTTTCGTCTTTTTGACTATTGTTTTCAGTTCTCTATAGTGTGTATTTATCATTTCACACGTTTCATCTTTTGCGAATTCAATTTGCATCTTTGTCAGATATTCAATTTTCTGATCTCATGATTTCTTGAAGTGAGATATTTCAATCTTTTGTATTGAACTAAGCATTTTATGCACTTTGTTCAATATTCAATATATTTGTGTGAGCTTCTCTTTGCAATTCTTGACTTTTTAAGACAACTTTGTCATCAACTCGTTTCAATTCAGATAATTTGTTGCATTCAGATTCAGATTTAATTCAATGATGTATTGAGATGAATATAATATGAGTGTTCGCTTTCTTGTTAAATGCTTTTTCGATAATTCAACTATTTTAATTGCATAGTTCTTGCATTTTTGATCTAGTCATACTTTCACTGACGAAATTTCAGTCTCTATTTGCATGATTTCTATGAGTGATGTTTGAAATGCTTTCAGTATCTTTCATAATGCTGCGTTCTGCAGCTTGCGAAATTTGATTGCGTGACTTTTTTGATTGTTTCATCAGATTTCGACGTTGTAGTCGCTAATAATTGTGATGCATGCTAGATACTGTTATAAGTTTGCATAGAGCGAATCATATGAGTGTATTCTAACTAGAAGTTCAAAGCTGAAGAAGAAAGAAGATGCAACACGTCGTGAGTTTTACTCACGAAGACACGCTAGGTTGCTAGCGTGTCAACATCAGCTCTATACTAGTCTATGATAGTCTGACATGATCTATGTTAGACTAACTTGAAGTGCATAATCGCAACATTATCTCTCTCTTCATCTAGCAATGTTCTCATTGCTGCAGTTTGTTGAAATCGTGTCTAGAAACTAATCAGAGTGCATGCGTGACTAGAATGTTTAATCTATAAAGATAGCTATAACTAAGACTTTAAGAATACAGAAGAAAGAAGGTACAAAAGATAAGAAGAACACGCTTTATATAGTAGTTACTCAGGTTCGACGCTAGTTTCAAAGAGAGCGTGTTGAAACACAAGAAAGATGTTTATTTGAAAGATGTTTGTGACACAAAGAAATGTGTTTATCATAGACATCTGTTAACTACTTGTAACACAAAGAAGTGTGTTTGCTTAGAAGGCAATAGAAGCTGATTAGAAGATGCTAGAAAAGAAAAAAGATGCTGAGTCATATCTGAATCAAACCTGAGTCAGATCTGAGTCAGCTCTCGACTAGATCTGACTAGTTCTAATCAATTCTGACACATTCGTAACATTATCTTTTTCTTTAAAAATTCATGTTTTCATGAATAGAACAAATGAAACGCAAATTTTCACTGTTTTTCAATTTAGTGTGACTTGTCTGAATAGAGCTTATGAAATTCAACTAGAACTTCTTTCGAGCTCTTGAATTCTTCTTTATCGACATAGTATCATTCGTTGTCTCGATCTAGTCTTGTTCATTTGACCTTGTATTATATTCGACCTCGATAGCATCTGAAGTTCAAAATGTATTCTATCTTTTAATGTTTATCGTCTTTGATAGTGAGCAATCTGAGAGGTTCTGAATGCTGTTCTGATAAGAGATCATCGAAATAAGAGCGCAATAGCTTCGAGCTGAACACTGAATGCAGCTGCTTCATGCTTACTGATAGGCGAAGATGATAGAAGGTTTCAACTTTGACCGTGATTTGATAGAATTCTAGTTGTTTGTCTTTCAAATCTTTGCATGATCTCGTTGTTTTGACGTTTCTGAAAGATAATCAAAGCTCAGTCATTTATCTCATAGATGACATCTCATCTATGTTTATTGACCTGATCTTCAGTGATCTGCTTCGTCTTTTTCAATTGTTGACGATCAAAGATAAGAAGTTTCTTCATTTGAATGATAATATCGTTAACTTTTCTAGCTTCAAGACGCTCACAAGTGATTTCATAGTCAGTTGTATCTGAATCAAAACTTATTCGTGAGTGAAAGTCTTTATTGAAGTAGAACGAAATCATTGAGATGACGAAGAAGATATTGAAATTTTCGCTGAATTTCATCATTGATAATTATTTTGCTCAGTCGTTCTGCATGTAATCACAGTAGATTCTAAGTTTGCATTCGACGTCTTGATTGAGTCACTCTGATTGATCATCAATCTCAGAATGATAAACTGTTGATAAACTAGTCGTGATTCTTAGTCGCTTGCAAAGACTTTGTCACATTGTTGATATGAACTGAGAATCTCTGTTCAAAACAATGAAACTGAGTAAATCATAAAGTCAATAAACGTTTCATAGCATGATTCAAACCGTTTCTTCGACTGAGATGTCTTCGTCTTTTCAATGACAGAAAACATAGTGACGTTTCTTGATGAGTCAACATATAATTGTGCAAATGACGTTATAATCTTCTGATAGAAATAGCTCAGTGATGAAGTTCATAGCTATGTCTTTTCAGCGTTTCTGTGAAATCAAAAGAGAATGAAAAAGTTCATTGATGCTATTTCTAGATGTCTTGCTTTGTTGATAGACATGACAGTTTCAAATGTAACGTTTAATCATTGCTCAATGATCTGATCAATAGTAGAAGCGTTGAACTAGATCAACAGTTCTTTTATTGTTGAGATGAGAGATGAATGATTGATCATGAATTTTCTGCAGCAATTTCGTATGCATATTCTCAGAAACTCATAGTAAGTCTTTTCTAAATAGAACGTCGTCAACAATCTTGCAGTTCTTCAGTTTAGTGCTATGAAGTTTGAGCTTGTTTTCGCTTATAGCTTGTCTATACTTATTGCAAAACTCATTCATTTAATTGACAATGTGTATTTGTTGATAGAAATTAGCTTCTGATTCAATAGCTAGAACATTTACTCTATCAGAGATCAGAATAGTCTGATAGCAATCTTCAGTACGTTGAGCTGATTCAGAGATATCTGCTATTGACATTCTGATTAAAGCATCGACTTTAGTGTTCATTTTACCTGATCAAAATATGATTTGAAAGTTGAACTCTGATAGAATGTCTAGATAGTTAACTTGACGTTGAGTTAACTGTTTGTTTTTCATGAAGATCTTCAAAGTCTGATGATTGATGAATATCTGAATGAGTAGTTCAGTGCATTCAAGCTTGAGTCTTCAGTGTTCAAAACATCAAATAATAGTCAGCAATTTCTTGTCGTAGATGTGATAGTTGCATTCAGCGAGAATCATGCTCTTGCTGTAGAAGACTATCGAGTGAAGAACATCTTCATCATCATACTGAGATAAAATACTCTCTTTGACGTAGTTTAATGCATTAATTTCTAGAATAGTCTGTCGTTTTGAATTGAAATGTCGTAGAACTGAAGTTGAGCTGACTTGTTTCTTTAGATCATCAAAAGCTTGAACACAGACTTTGTTTCAAACAAAAGACGTGTCTTTTCTAGTCAGCTGAGTGAATGATTTGACTAGCTTCAAGAAGTTCTTAATGAAACAACAATAGAAGTTAACAAATTTCACGAAGCTTTGTACTTCTTTTAGATTGATCAACGTGACTCAGTTGACTATGACTTTCACTTTGATAGAGTTCATATGAAGATCTTGTTCTGACAATATGACTTCTAAGAAGATTGTTTCTTCTACATCGAATTCGCACTTTTGAATGTTTACTTGTAGATCAGCTTCTCGTAGACAAGCTAATATCATCTTGACATGTTGTTTATGTTCTCGTTGAGTTTTGCTGTAGATAAGAATGTCATCTAAATAAACTTGACAAAAGTCATTTAGAAAATCTCATAGATCTTATTCATATACTGCTGAAACGAGGCAGAATCATTGATAAGATCAAAGAGTAGCACTTTTGATTTGTACGCTTCTAATGCGATAATGAAAGTTGTATAGTTCTCACTATCGAGATGCATTCGTAGTTTGTTGAAAGTTAAGATGATATTCAATCAAGTCAGATGCTTGCAACCAACTATTTTGTCAATCATCTCATTTATGAGCGATAGAGAATAGCGATTTCTTTTCGTAATAGCATTGAGCTTTTGATAATCAATACAGAATCGTAAATCTTCATTTGCTTTTAGAGTGAACAGAATGAGTGAGAAATACAAGACTTTGCTAGAGGTTATAAATTCTTTGAAAAGATTCTTGTTCAGATATTTCTTCACTTTCTGAAGCTTGTAGAAAGACATTCAATATGCTCGACATTGAGAGAGCGCAGCATCACTAGTAAGCTCTATCTTATGATCATAAGAGCGATGAGAAGATAGTTTGTCTGCTTGAGCTCGATTGAAGACGTTTAGAAACTTCTGATATTCTGATGAGAGCTTGACTTTAATATCTTCTAGATTCTGAGTTGTTTCATCAGTAAAAAACACGTTTAGAACATCTAGATTGCATTGAGTGTTATAGACAATTTTCCTATCAATATCTTTGATGAACATAGCAAAAATCTCGATGTGATCTCATTTTAATCAATTCATCAATGTTTAAAAGAGAGTAACATCTATGTTTTGAATTGAGAAGAATTCTTTCAAAACGATAGAAGCTGAACGCTTTAAAATCTTGTGAGCAACTGAAGAAATCAAAGTTAATTGCGATCAACTTGAGTGTTTCGTAATTGAGAGAACTGAAAAAACCGAAATAGAAGTATTTAATTGATCAGAAAATACGATAGTATCATGACGCATATTCAATAATATTTCGTTTTTATTCATTCAGAGTTTGCTCAATATAGCTTCATGATGATCAATATCAACTATAAGCATTGATACAATCAATTTCTTATGACTTTTGATAATCAGATTGAGTAGAATCTTATGAGTAATGACTTTCTTAAAGTAATGTTGAGATCGTGTTTAGAAACTAATCAGAGTGCGTGCGTGACTAGAATGTTTGATTTATAAAGATAATTATAACTAAAACTTTAAGAATACAGAAGAAAGAAGGTACAAAAGACAAGAAGAACACACTCTATATAGTAGTTACTCAGATTCAACGCTAGTTTCAAAGAGAGCATGTTGAAACACAAGAAAGATGTTTATTTGAAAGATGTTTGTGACACAAAGAAATGTGTTTGTCATAAACATCTGTTAACTACTTGTAACACAAAGAAGTGTGTTTGTTTAGAAGGCAATAAAAGCTGATTAGAAGATGCTAGAAAAGAAAAAAGATGCTGAGTCATATCTGAGTCAAATCTGAGTCAGATTTGAGTCAGCTTTCAACTAGATCTGACTAGCTCTAATCAATTCTGACACATTCATAACACAGTTTGATTAATCTTTCTTAAGTTGATTTCTATCTTGACTTGTTTGAATATCATTCATGAAAGTCATTTACAATCTTCAAGCATTCTTTGAATTCACTTTCATCGACGTTGTATCAATGTAGATCAATGTCATATTCTTTTCAATTGACACAATATTGTAGTCGTTTACCTCGTTCATAGTGTCTGAAGTTCAGTATATTCTTCATCTTTCATTCATCTTCGTCGTCAATCACTATAGAGTCAGACAATTCATTTCGTTGTTCATTCAGCGAATTCTTTGAATCTAGTTGCAGCAGATTTGATGCAAACTCTGAATGTATCTTCATAGTTGATGATAGTTTCAGTCAATAAGCATGTTTGATCTCGATCAGAATCTTGAAGAGTTTTAGCATCTTATCATTTAGCTTCTTTGATGATCATGAGATTATTATGTTTCTAGAATTCAGAAACATCATGTCATTTACCTTGTAAATCATTTTCTTTCAATGCTTGTCAATTTGTTTCTTCATTGTGACTCTGACTCTTGTCAAGACTTGCTTGATCAATGCTAGTGATCATTTCATGTGTTTGAATATATTTTCTGCTTTGTCTGCTTCGATTCTAGCTTGAGTGATCTCATATTCAATTGAGTTCGAATCAAAGCTCATATGAGAGTGAAAGCTCTTATTCAGAAAGAACGTTGACTGTTCAATTGACGACGAAATAGCATTGTTATCAATGAATTCAATCATGAATAATCAGATGAATCAATTATCTTGCATATATGAGCAGTAACTTCATAGATATCATTCTACATTCTGATTTGCTCTTTCTGTCTGATCATTGATCTGAGAATGATAATCAATGAATAGTTTTATCTTGATGTTTAGTCTCAAACATAAAGACTTTCAGACAATTAATATGAATTGCAAATCACGATTGAACACTATTGATCTTGATAGTTCATGAGTTCTGAAAACTTATATCAACAGTAGCTTGACTGTTTGTTTTGCGAAGGTTTCTTCGTCATCTGATCAACATGATATATAGTGTCGTTTCTTAGACAATCGATCTATGACTGTCAGAATCGCGTTGCTTTCATCACTTTCTGATAGATTGATAATGAAGTCTAATGATATGTTCTGTCATTGCTGCTTGAGTATGAGCAATGACTTCAGCAATTCATTGATTCAATCTCTTGATGCTTTTGATCTACAACAAATGTAACAGTTTCAAATGTAATGCTTGATTGTTGTTCTCATTTTCGATCAGCAATATGATCATCTCAGTAAGTTCAACGTTCAATTCATGTCAGAATAATCACTGATCAAAAGATCATGTGCTTTTCTTATCAATAAAGTGATCATTGACTGAAGAATTCATAGTTTATCATCTTTTCAGAGTACTTCATCAAGTATCTTGCAATTGTCTAAATCAATATCTTGACAAGTCTTTCTATTCTGTTTCATGACTATTTGAATATCAAAGCACAGTTGATTCATTTGATTTTCGATTATAATCTGATTCTGAATAGAAATCATCTCTTCAATTGAATTTTGATTAGCTTTTGATTCAAGTTTTGAATCTGAGTCAGATTCTAAGTTAAATCTAAGCAAGGTTTGAATCAGATCTTGATCAGCTTTCTAATCATCTTTTATTAATTGAAGTTTAAATCTGTCTTTTGACAGTAGCATCTGATGCTGATATAGCTTATGATTATCATTTGCTTCAACTGACTTGACATCTGATATTCTGATCAGCATGTTGACTTTCAAATTCTGTTTTTCCGACTGATATATGATCTTGAAGTTATACTCAGATAACTTCTCAGCTCATTTAGCTTGTCATTTGATCAGTTCTTTGATGATCATGAAGTACTTCAAATTCAGATGATCAATGAAGATCTTGATTGAAATATTCGTACATTTCAATTTGAGACGTCAATGCTTCAAGCAGTGAATAATGATCAGCAGTTTCTTGTCATAAATCTCGTAGTTGCATTCTGCAAAAATCATGTTCTTGCTATAAAAGATCATTGAATGTAGAATGTCTTCATTGTCATACTGAAACAATACTTCGTCATTGACATAGTTCAAGAAGTCAGTTTTCAGAATAACTTCTCTGATTGAGTTGAAATGCTTCAGAATGAGAGTTGTTGTCACTTGTTGCTTCAGTTTTTCAAAGATCATCTGACAAATCTTTGTTCATTCAAAGAGATGATCTTTTCGAGTCAGCTTTATCATGAGTCAAGCGATCTTTGAAAAGTTTTTTATGAATCATTGATAGAAATTGCAGAAATCAATGAAGATCTGCATATGAGTCAACAATCGAGACACTTTTCAGTCTTGAATCACATCTACTTTTCGAGAATTCATTTGCAGATCATTGATGAATATCAGTAGTTCAAGAAATGAGATTTTCTGAATCTTGAATTTGCACTTGTCAATGTCTATCTGTAAATCAACTTCACGAAGCTTCTTTAACACTTCTTTCACATGAGTTTTATGTTCTTTCAATGTTTTACTGTAAATGAGAATATCATTCAAGTATGTCTGACAAAATTTATGCAGACAGTTGAACAATACATTGTTGATATAGTGCTGAAAGAAAGCAGATTCATTAATCAATTCAAAGAGCATTACTTTATACTTGTAAACGTTGAAGAAAGTAACAAAAGTAGTTAAATCTTCGCTTTCTGAACTCATGCACAGTTTATTGAACATGATGATAATGTTGAGTCAAGTCAAATACTTACTGTCTTGAATTAAAGCTAGTACTTCGTTTATCAAGAGTATTGAATAACGATTTCTTTTAATCAGAGCATTCAGTTTTTGATAGTTCACGCAAAAGCAAAGACTGTCATCTTTCTTTTTGACAAACAGTATTGACGAAGCAAAAGAAGCTTTGCTGAGTGTAATAAACTTCTTCTTTAAGTTCTTTTCTAAATACTTCTTGATCTTCTGCAATTTGTGACTCAACATGAAATACAATCAACTTTTAGAAGATTGATTCTCATCTTCTAATTCAATTTTATGATTGTATGATTGATGTAAAGACAACTGTGTTATTTTTTCTTTATCAAAAACATTCAGAAAGTTGTGATAAACTATTAAAAGCTTCTTCTTCAGTTCATTTAATGACATGACAGAGACCATTTCATTCAGTTTCATGAAATCTTCAACTGAGCTAAGCGCTTTGTTGATTTCACTAATGATCAAGAAAAAGATCTTGATCTTTTTATTCTTGACTAAAGTTCAATACACAGCGACTTCAATCATGATAATATTAACAAGTTTCTTTTTCTCAGTTGATTGAAAGAGATGAAGTTGATCAAAGTTAACTTAAGTGCTTTGCTTTGCTATGAAAGCAAATTCAATGAATCTATTCACTGATTTCTGATTCAGAAGTCTCTTCAAGATGATTGTTGATATAACAATTAAGTTCAAGTTCTTTTGTTTCATTTTGCAGATTTCGTTTGACTCAGATCTGTGAAATGCTGATTGACTGCTTGCTTTTGAAACAACAGATTTCAATGTTTGAATCTTCAACAATGATATTAATCGATTGTTTGCAGAATTTATCAAAATTTGATTTCTTTTCAATCAGAAGTTTTCAATGATTATCTTGTGTTAATCTAGATGAGTTATTAATAGAAGCATCATTTCATTCTTGTGTTCTTGAATCATGATCAATGTATACAGAGCATGTGTAATTGACTTTCAATCAGAGATTTCATCATATGATTGAATCAACTTTGATTTTGACAGCGATATTGACTGAATATCAAAGCATTCACATAGCTCTGACATCAAAGATTCATTAATGAAAGTCATGTCAGTGACTTCAGTATCTATCAGAGCAAAGAATCTGAATATCTTTTCTAGATTACTCAAGATGACGTCAACAGTAAACGACTTGAAATCAAATGAATCATCAGACATGCTGATGAAACAAAATATGAGTATATCGTTCTCAGTCACTACTTTGACGAAGACAGATTGTTTTTCGAATTTGTTGCAATTTCATGCATCTGAGCTGATTCAAGACAGTTGCATGCTCTATGTTTTAACTTCTTGCATTTGAAGCAGAGTTCTTTCTTAAACAACTTCTTTCTAGCAGAATCAACGTTCGATATTCTGAGTTTCTTTCATGCAAAGATTGAAGCTGAGATCGCAGTAGTGATTGTTGTCAAGATGCTAGCGATAAAGCGAGCGACTTGAGTCGTTGATGTCTTGAAAGCTGATCAAGCATTCAATTTCGTCAATTAAACGTTGACTTGCATGCAGATGTTGATGAATTCGTTCAAATTCATAGTTCATTCGTTGATCATGACTCGCTGAAAATCTGAGCTAATCTTATGCTGAAGATCATTTAGTAAAGTTTCATTATTGTACTTTAGTTTCGCACTAAGTCTCTGAAATTTCATTCAAATTTCATGAAAGAAGATCTTGTTTTGATACAGCTTCAAGAACTGTTGTTGAGTCGTGTGACGTTGATTAAGATCATTGTACATTTTATTTATGATCGACAGTATCTCTTCTGCTTCAAGAAACGAGTTCGTGATCATGTTTCTCATTCTGAGTGCTATGTGTTTGATCATCGTTTCACTGACTCAACTTTTCACATATGCAATCTTCATTTCTTTGATAGAAAAATGATTCTTGTTCGTCTTCAGCTTGTTTTGCATTCAAAACAATCAATTATTTACATTCTGTCTTGAATCTTTGAACAGAGATGAGTCAGATAGCTTGATTGACTTCAAGAATTGATCTTTCAAAATCAAAGTGCTTAGTCGACTTGATGTTGCTTCTAGATGACGTATAATCACGTTCTTTTTCTTCATCTCTTTCTGTAAACGCGTTTGAACAACGTTTAACGTTGTTTGTGTAGCTTTCAACTTGATGTTGATAGCTTTTGATTCAATGTTGATCTTGTTGACATCATTCAACATCTGAATCATGTCATTGTGAGTCTCGATTTTAATGTCATGCTGTTGACATATGTACTTGATAAACGCAACAAGATCATCTGCTTCATGAGTGTTTATTCAAGCATTCAGTTCAGTGTTAATGTTGATCTTGATCATTTTGTGATCAAAGAGTAACGCGTTCGTGTTCTCTTCTTCTGATGCTGTTTAATTCTGTGATAGAAGTGATTCTCTTTCAGCATCTTGAAGTTTGTAGCAAGCAATGCTCATTGATTCTGATTCTAATTCTGTGTCTTTAGTCATTGTGTGAGTAGAAAATTGCTGATTGAGATTCAACTAAAATTTCTGGTTTCAGTTCTAAAACAACGCGTTCATGTTCTTCTGTTCTAGAAATTTCTTGGTTTCTAATGAGTCTTCTGAGCTCAATTTTCAAGTTTCGATTCTGATTCAAGTTTGAGTGATGTAGCTTGTTTTTATATTGTCTACACATCAATAGCAAGATTGATGAGCTTTGAACTATCAACTAATGTTATGAGTTTGCATAAAGCGAATCATATGAGTGTATTTTAACTAGAAGTTCAAAGCTGAAGAAGAAAGAACATGCAACACGTCATGAGTTTTACTCACGAAGACATGCTAGATTGCTAGCGTGTTAACATCAGCTCTATACTAGTCTATGATAGTCTGACATGATTTATGTTAGACTAACTCGAAGTGCATAATCGCAACAGATACAACTGTCTTTCTGACTTCACGTTTAATCTTCACTCACTATTCATTAGTCTAAAGAGTGAGTGTAGTGTTCTTGTGACTGCAATGATTTTCGTTTGCACATGCATCTTGAAGTTGAGCTTTCGATTCAGTCAGACTTCTAGTCATCATATGCAGATCTTTGATTTTACGACTGTGTCATTGAGTAACATAATCGTTTAATCGAGTGTCACTTTGTGACTTTCAAAATGAATCAATTTGAATTTTGAGTCATTAAATTGCACTGCGTTTTCATTCGCTTATGTAAATGCAATTTTCGTCATCTTTTTCAGCTTTTTCATATTCTTGTCAATGCTTTTTCCTTCAATGTACAGTGCAACGTCATCAATGTAGCTGAGTGACTGTAGATTTTCGATTCTTGCGCGAATCTTTGAAAATAAGTGTTGAATGTAAATTAGAAACAGAATGAGTGAAATAAATGATTCTTGCAATATTTCTGTGGAAATTTTCTTTGACTTTTGACGTTTTTCATCAAATGCTAAGTCAATGACTCAATTTTGTAAGAAGCATTTTACTCAGTTGATCAAATTGATCAATATCTTTTGTTTAATTAAGATCTTGATCAGCTGTTTCAACATCACATGATCAAAGACATCTTTGACGTCTAGCAATAAACATGTAAGCATGTTTTCGCGACTTTTTGCCATTTGCGTGTCGTGTACTAGATTTAGTACTGCGTTTATAGCTGATCTTTGTTTTCTGTCTTTCATTTGATCAAAGTCTAGCAGCTTGTCATTCATTTTCACTGTGTATGACAGTTGCATCGCTATTAGCTTTTTCACTATCTTGTTTAAGCAGTTTAGCAGTGTGATAATTCTGTATGTCTTTAAAATTGAATAATTCAGAATGATTTCTGTGTCTTCGCGTCATATCTTTGAATGATAGTCACTTTCAATCAGATTCAAATACATCAGATTGAAAATTTTTGATACACTTTTGTATGCTCACTGCATGATTGCAAATGACATATCATCTGATTCAAGTGCTTTTCTGAGTGCTGAGAAGTTAATAGCATGCTTAATCTTTCTCTTGATAATTCTTGATCACTGTATACTTTCGTTCAATAGTAAATTCTCATTGATTTGAACTTTTGAAGATGATGAATACATTGCTTTCAAGAATGTCTCGCATTTTTCGTTGAATTCAGTTTTCAACTTCTTTTGTGCATTCTGTATTGAGAGTAGCTTTTCAATTAGTCGTGATTTGATGAACTTGTATGTCTGAAACACTTTCTTTTCTTCGACTTTGTTCAGAAAGTTGATTCAGAATTGATTTTTGATCAACTTTATTGCATCATGATACGAATTTTGCATTCACATTATCTTCGTTCATGCATTATCAGTTCTGCATCTTTTTCAACTTTGCTTTCTTGATGACAATGCTTTTCGCATTTCAATGAGTTCATCGTTTCATCAGAGTTTCGATTTTGCGCATATTTGCTGTTTAAATACAAATAACTTCACTGCACTCTTGATGCATTCAATCAAGTAAATGACTTTTGTCTTTAAACTGATAGTTCTTCGCATTTTGATAATCATTTCATTCTTTGTCTTTTGTAAGTGCATGTCAAATCTCTTTCAGTTGACTTTTTGCAAATTGTATGATGCATTTAGCAAATTTTCGATCAATTTCATCTTTTCTGTGACTATCATAAACAAAATTACTTCATGATTGAACTCTGTGTCTGCATCTTCATTCACATGTCAGTTCTTGATGTAGTTTTGCACACTTCTTGATGCAAAAGCTAAATCAATTACTGAGCTTAATCTTTCAAAATAGCTGTGATAAGTGTTTATATTCAATGTATTAATTAGGTTGCAATCATGCATTCTTACTCAATTTACTAATGCTTTCGTTCTAATGAGATTTGCGATCTTCGCGTTTCATCAGTTATGATGCGCATTAAAGTCTTTTGCAATAATAACTTTTTGATTGTTGTTTAGTCTAATCTTTGCTAACTTTCGCTCAATCATGTATGATTGCTTCTTCTCTGCGTTTTGTGCTTTTTCGTTATATATGTTGAGCAACAAAATCTCATTTGAAATTTTATCATTCGCTATCATTATTGCTTGTATGTCTTCGCTGTTGACTATGTCTGATCTTGATGTGCAGATAAACTTTCTTGCGTTTTTCACAACAAATATCAATATTTTGACTCAAGTCTTCTGAATATTTGGTTTGATGCATATAAACGACGAATGCAAGATTATTATATTCTCATCTTTCATTCATAATTCTTGCAGAATAACAATATTCGCTCTGATTTTCGCAAACTTCATGCACACATGCATGATTTGCATTGATCTTGCGCAGTTGTGCTGTAGAATTCGAATATTCAATTCGTTTGCAAAGCTTTTGTTATTTGCAATATTTTAAGAGTTTTCTGATGTAATACTTATTACAATTTCTCGATCAGATAATCTCTTTGAGCGCTAATAAACTGAGCTGTCTGCTATGTTTCACACATTACGCTATTTGCAAAGTGTGCATTTTGACAATTACAGCACTTTGATATCATGTGATTGCATGATTGCTGTTCTCTGCATGTGAACAGTGAGCATTTATGCTTTCATGTCAGATGATTTCGTTCACAAAACAAGCATCTTGATGATTTATTGCACTTGTTCTGCAAATGTTTGAATGTTTGACATCTTTAACACTGATCAAATCAGCGATGAAACTCATCTGTATGCAATGCTGATTACAAATCTACTGTTTAGCTACAGTAAAGTCTAAAGATTATCAAAAGTTTGAATGATATCAAAGCGTTGCGTGATGATGAAGCGCTGTGCGTTGATCATGTGCAGAGTTTTCGCGATCGCGCAGACTTTAATAATCTCAATGCTCATGCTACAAGCAATCTGCATGCAGATAAAAAAGTCAAATAGAATGCAAAACTATGAGAAAAATCGCTTATGAAAATCATTTAATTCAGTATCTTGTCGTTGCAATGACAAGAACTGAGACAGAACATTCTTGCATTTGATCTGTTGAAAGTGATTAGCAGAAAAAACTTGAATCACGAACATTCTTTAAATTTACATGCTAACTATGTATAAATCTTGTTAAGACTGCATGTTTATTACTACAACATGAACAACTCACGAGACTCATTAAATTCAACATCAGCAAACTCAAGAGTCTCATTAATATCATTTAACAGACGTTCAGACATAAACATTCTATACATGAGCAATACGCTGACAAGAAAACTTCATTAAAAGAAGAGAAACACAAGCGAATTAGTAAAGAATGATTGAACTACGCTGTCTGATTAGAAGTGTAGCATATGAACATCTCTGCAAAATATGATCAATCTGCATGAGAAAAATCTTTACAGATAATATGAAACAGATGAGTTGCACATCTTACAAGCGAAGCGAGCATCTGCAAAGCATGATATACAATGACGATGACTGTTGATCTCAAGAATCTCATTTCTTCACTGAGCTTTGACTCTTGAATGTCTTGATGATAGAGTTAACTTTTAGTCAAAAACATCGTTTGTATAGCTTGAAAAAACAGTAACGCATGTCAATGTAATTAAAGAAGAAATTGACTGCAATATGCATGCATATCGCTGACAAAACATCTGCAACTCATGCTTAAGAAGTAAATTGTTGAAATCTGAGCAGTGAAAGATTTCACTCATCTTGAACTGTGAATCTGCTGCGAGAGAAAAGACTATTTCTCGCTAAGAAGAAAATCAGCATAGAGATTGTGTCTTATGTATATTGCATGCAACGTATGCAACATATTTTTGATAGACAGAAACAGAAACTGAAACAACAGTGATATTCACGTATGAACTCATCAGATACAGCAAAGCAACAAGCGTTTCTGACAAAATAATCACAACGAAAGCGAAACTGCAAGCTATTAGCGATGCAATCACAATATGCAGCGAAAAAGCACTCAAAAACAGCGAAATTTGAGTATATATGAATAGTCAAATGACTTTGCAAAGACTAAATGCAAAGAGCAACGTCAATGTGAAGTTATTTGATGATATACAACAAAACTTGATTAATTTACGTCAGAATCAATGTCAAATTTGCATACAGTGAATATCAAGTTGCAAGAACATTATTGAGAATGAAAAAGCAGATCAATTGATCAAAAGCATTGCTCAAGAATTATCAGTTATCAACAACATGAAAGCAATCATCATAAGCTTCATCAAAAAGCAAATTTGCAAAGAGACGAAATTACAATGATTAAATGTCTGAAAAAGCAGCATCAAGAAGAAAAATCAGTATCGAAAGCACATATCGAATGTGAATTTAAGTCATAAATCACTAAAAGAGATGAGAAAAATCAATAAACTAACGTTTTCAATCTTTATTCAGCTGAAAATGAGACATGAATATTTCAAGAGCTATTTGCATCGATTATCAGAGAATAATTTGAACAAATGCTATAAAATATGCAATGCAAGACAAACATTGAAGCATTTACTGCTGAACTGCAGACATTATAAAGCAGAGCAGATAAAGCTTAAGAAAAAAGCTCAGCTCAAAAACACAGACACTATATTGACACTGTTCATCATCAAGATTAAAAGAATTGCAACACTAAAGTATTTGAAAAATACTTGAATTGCAACAAGAAAATGACTATAATAATAATAATAAATTCATACATTCTTGTGACATCGATTAGATCGACTCATGAGAGACTCTATGCTATCTGTATCGAGTGAACAAAACTCTTTGAGATAGAAAATCACTCGCAGTCTACACGACTGCTTCACGCAGTTGAAACAATGAGTTTTGAGACTATGTATCAAATTTGTTTGCATTGATTGCACGTTAGAGAACGAGTGTTCTAGTCACTTTAAATTGCTTCAAGAGCTTCGTTTTCATTATCATCTTCACTACTGCTCTGAGACTCTTCGTGATGATGACGATTATTCAATAGTTCAAGAAGTCAGCATCTTGTAGCATTCTTGATCGCAGATGCAATCAGTTCAAGCAATGCATGAGTACATGCTTCGTCGTCTGATGACTTCATTTGCAGTTGCATTGCGAGCTATTCATGTCTGAAACATTTCTAAAGTGCAGATAAACATTCAGATCTATGCGTTCAATTCTGATGTGCATTGCAAGAGTGCTTTCTGCTTTCTGAAGATTATTACGCATCTTTATCATCTTATTGCTCAGATGTGATCTTTGTGCTGAGATTGCATTAATGTCTGCGACGCGTTCTCTGTACTTTTCCCATCGTTGATTTCATTGATCTTTGTGATACTGCGTTATTGCGATGCTATCGCTTGTTGAAATCATTGTGAAGAAGAGAGTGCATCGTCTGCATCTTGACTGTATCTTCGCATCTTCTTGAATGAAGACATTCAGAAGTATTATTTTCTTGATGACGAGTGAGCGAGAAATGACGCGATTAACTTTCGTCAAACGAACGCGTATTAATTTGCATGCTTATCTGATCTCTTGCGTTCGATTGTTGATTCAACTGTGTAGCGTGATCTTGTTCTGTAGCATGTTCAAATGAACATGTAGCGAACTCATGTATGTTTTTGCCTCTAGAGTTTTGATGTTTACTCTTTTGAACACTTCTGCTACGTGATGCAGAGTCTGATTCTGAAGTGTTTCTAGTCTGCATTCTTTGCTCAACAGTTCATCTTTCTTGTCGCGCTGATGTCAAACTGACGCTTCAAATGTAATTTCTGATCTCACTACTGCTGAGTATACTTGCCTCGCTTTTGTGAAGATAACTCTTCATGTGAAGACTTCAAGATGACTAAGTGTCAGCATTCTTGTGACGTGATTCGCCTTTATTTGTCAAAGATGCGCGCTTCATTGCAGTTTTGTGTTCAGTTGCATCTCTAGAACTCATACGTCTGATTTCGATTTGATAATTGAGCTTTCTATTTGTATGCTAGTCATCATGTCAAATCTCTTCGATTTTCTAGTGAAATGCGTAAGCTCATACTTTTCTGATGCAAACGTTGCGTCATGAGTGCAAGCTCATTTCGCGTAAACGTCATGTGCTTTGCTCAGTGTTTTGCAGATTTCTTCAGTGAATCTGTCGTAGACTAGAATGTTAATATCATTTACGAAGTCAAGCACTTCGATTTTAATTCTCAGTGCTTCGCATTTTTCGATTAAACTTGCGTTGAAGAATAGAAAGAGAATCGATGAAATGAGAAATCTCTGCGATATGTTTGCGTTTATCTTGCGCATGTTGCTCATTTATTCATTGAATATTAGCGACGTCTCTTGATTCTTTAGAAAGCTGCGTGTTCATTCAATTATGTAGCTTGACATTCTTTTCATTTTCAGCATGTGCAGAAGTCTGACGTGTGAGACTCAATTGAACGCTTCGACGACGTTTAAACTTAGCATGAAGGTCACATATTTGATTTCACAGTTTCACACTGTGTGAACTTGATTTATTAGTAGATTTAACGTCAAGATCACGAATCACTTGCGTCTCACTCTCATTTGAGCATTTGATAGCATTTAATGAGTCTCAACTATGTCACTCAGTCTTTTGATCATGATCAACTTCAACGCTTTGCTCATGATATTGAGCAAAGCAATGAGTCGATACATCTTTGAATTGATATAGTCACTTTTCTTTGATTTGTGTAATACTATTGTCTGAGTCTTTTTGAACTGCTTTGAATGATACTTGTGTGTTACACATGCGTTGAATAAACTCATCAGTACTGAGATCAGTTCTGCAAGACTTGCTTGAAGCGCTCTATTTGAAATATCTGAAGCGCTCAACGCTTTGTCTGCTTTTACTCATCTGATTGTCTGCTTCACTTCATCTTCTGTGATGCGTGAATTGAATGAGACTGTCAGAGATATGAATGATTCTGCGATGTCGCTGACATTCGCTTAAGAAGATGAGAAAAAGAACTTTTTTCGCAGTATCTCGATTTTTTCCTTGAACATCGTTGTCATATGATTGATGTCGCTTTGCTTCAGTGACGAAAACTGAGAAAGCTTTTTAGATAGCTGACTTTCGATTCTAGCTCATTTTGCAAAGCATCATATCGATTTGAGTGCTTCGCTCAGCTCATGCATTTGTGTTCTGAAGTGTGCGCATTTCGTTTGTCGAATGATCTTGTTTTTATGATCATTGTGCTTCAGATATTCATTTCACGCTTCTAATGTGTCTTGCGTTTTTCATATGATTTGTAATTGTCTTGATTTCATTATTACTTTGAAGCAGCTTTGATTTCAAAAGTCTCTTGCTTGATTTGATGACTTTGTTAAAAGAATAGATTTCTCAATGATATTCTGTAGCACTCTGATAATCTTGCACACTCTGACATTCATCATAATCTTGTCGTCTAGAAAGCATTTCAAAGATAGATGTATTTGCAGATAAGCACTCAATGCTTCTGTATTCATTTTCTTTCAAAGTCATCAAGTCGAGAGTTGCACTGAGATTGTTTGTAAACATAGCTTTGTGATGATTGAAAGATGATTCAATCTCTGATGCAGATTGATTCATATCTTGCACTTGCATGTCATGAACTGTATTTTCTCGCTGCTAAAGACTAGATCAATCGTCGTAAATTGATTGTGAGCTTCGCGAGTAATAATGTCTGATTTCAGTAATAATTTCAGCCTTGCGTTTGTAATAACGTTTAGTAAAGTATCAGTCGTTGTATGACGAGTGAAGCATCTTCATTCTTTTCAGTGAGAATGATGTAGATTGAAATCTTCTACAATCAGTTGTTCACAGTCATTCTTGAGTAGTTCATTCAAATGAGAAATGATTAAAGATTTCTTTGTGAATGTAATAAACAGTGAGCATGAGTTGTAAACGTTTAGAAGTTTTAACGTCTGCGTTTCATCGTCTGTGTTGCGAGTTAATATTCTGATTAAGCAAATGTCTGACTCAACTGTTTCTACTATTCATTGATTGAGTCTTAGATGTTTATTAACGTATATGCATGTTCTTAATTGAGATGACGAGTTTTTCACTAGATGAAAGAAGTTGTGTGCTGAGCTAAATGACTGTGAGTCGTTGTTGTTGTGATCTTGCTTCTGTATAACTACTATGTTGAATTCGCAAACTTCTTTGTCAATTAGAAATGATTCTTGAATTCTTAATGATTTTCTGATGTTGTACTGTAGAATTTGTAGAAAAGACTGTTTTGTCATAAAGTTATTCGTAGCTGTTGTTGACTTTGCAATGAGAAGACTCTTTGTATGCTTTTGATCATCAATGATCTTTCTCACTTTCTGATTGAACGTTTCTGAATCTGCTCAGATGTTGTCTCGTCTGAGTTACTATTCACGCAAGAGAAAAGATTGACTCGTCTCTTCTTGATCTTTACTATTTGCCAAGCTGATTCATCAGCAATTCAACTGCATGTTTTCAGCATGACTGTTGCTGAGCTTGAGAGATTCATTGAATCAAAAGAATTCGTTGAATCTGAAGAGTTTATTGAATCTAAAGAGTTCAGAAACAGCAAGAAGAGTGTGCAATTGTATTTAGACGTTTTAAAGTATCTGAATGATCTGTTTCTATAGATTTCGAACACTTGTTTCATCTGCTGTTATCACTTGAGACAGATGCGTCTTCAGAGTTCGTGATTTTCGTTGCAATTGACGCAACGTCTTTTATTCAAAGACATCACACACTTCTTTATGTGATGCTTGTCTGCGCATTTTTCGCAGCGCTGATTCTTTCTGCAGATCTTAATCATGTGATTAAATTCGTGACATCTGAAGCACTGTGTGATGCAACAGTTCTTTTCAAATAGCTTGCATGCACATTCTTGATACAAGTTCAGCATGCTCACGTTCATTAGTTGATTTGTCATCGCTTCGATCGCGATCTTTACAATGAGCGATGAATGAGTCTTTTTGCTATCTGCTATCTTCTTGAGTCAGACTATTCTTAGAACTTTCAAATCTTCATGAAGTCTTACGTTATCTTTTATCAATCTTTCAATGATCTTTTCTTGATTGCTCATGTCTATTGTAGTGTGTACTTCATGTGTCAGCATTGCAAAGATTCAACGTGCTACATGTGTTGAACTCACAATTTCTTTTGCTCACGTTTGAGTCTTTTTCAAGTTTGCTTGAGCATCTGAGCTAACTGCGTGAAGGAAAATGTCATCGCTGCTCAGCTTGCGAAGTGACATGATTAGATTTCTTTGACCTGTCGACATGTTTGCGATTCTCTGTAGAATCTGTTCAATCGACTTCTTCTGTATCTCTTTTATTTCTCTTCTGTTCATTATCTTAATCATGACTTCTTGTTTCTTGCGAAGCGACGACAAGTTATCTCTAGAATGTTGCTCTCTTGTCGCTATTTCTTCTCTTGTCACGTTCGTTCATGACGTGATTTTCGTTGAAAGACGCATGTTTTTCTGTGTATGCAACTGCTTGTTAAGCAGTTGAACTGATGTCTTCAGTTTCTGTACATTCTTCGCGATGAATGCGTTCTGATTCGCGTGATGTTTTTCTTCTGAGTCGAGTCGAAGACGTTGAATCAGCTTCAATGCTATCTCTTTTCATGAATGATCTTTGTTCTTCTCTTTCTCTAACGTTGATATCTTTATTAGTAGATCAATAATATTAGCAACATTCTCTTCATCATCATGTGAGTGTTTCAACTTTGCATCTCTGTTTTCTTGTGATGAATCAACGTCGCTCGCAATCATCTTCGAATCAGCATTGCTGCGATTCATGCAATTCATCGTCGTTCAATCATCTTCTAGATTCACTCTGCCTTGTTTGTAATGCTCTTTTTCAAAATTTGTGATGCATGCGTTGTGATTGTTTAAGAAAATGACTATTAGAAATGAAAGAGTAGAACGCAAAGAATGCGAAAAGACAAAGAAAAATGAAAGTACAATAATGAGAGTTGAGCGAGAGCGCTTGTATGTGCAAACTATCGATGTGATTGATCAATGAAAAGATATAAAGCAGCGACTCTGATCAGATTACATGTAACTTAGCATACATACAGCGTCTAGACAGTGTCATAGTCATAGACTGCATGCACTTAATGAAGAAATAAAATAAAATAAAAAACATGCGCAAAGACGTTGCTGTCATTCTATGTATATGAGCAAAGACTGTGTCATGTTTTTGCAGTATATGTGATTGCAACGCATGTAAATCAATCAGAAAATCGAAAAATCAATCAATTTACTGCATTGCACAGATGTGTATATGTGCAAAAGCTGAGTCATGCCTTTGCAATGTATATTTGTGTGATGTATATGAGTTGCAACGCATGCGCAAAGACGTTGCTGTTGTTTTGTGTATATAAGCAAAGATTGTGTTGTGTTTTCGCAGTGTATGTGATTGCGCTGCATGTACATTGATCTGATAAAGCGAAAAATCGATCGATTTACTGCATCATGCAGATGTGTAGATGTGCAAAAGCTGAGTCGTGTCTTCGCAATATATGTGTGTATGTCATATATAAGTTCAACATGTGAATAAAGTGCTGTTACTGCTTTGTATGTGATTGCGCTGCGTGTAAATCAATCTGAAAATGCGAAAAATCGATCAATTTACTGCATCACGTCTGTTCATATGTGCGCAAAAGCTGAGTCGTGCCTTCGCAATATATATATATATGTTGTATATAAGTTGCAGCATGTATGCTGCTATCATTCTGTGTATGTGCAAGCTTCAACATGCTGACAATCGCGTTGTTATTGCTTCGCTTTTTAACTGTGTGTGAACTCAACATGTAAGTAAAGCATTGTTACTGCTCTGTCAATGTTAATGAGATTGTTCAACTTTTTTGACAAGCATAACTTGCAGAAGATTTGTAGTCAGCATTTTATACAGGTAAATCTTGTTGTTGATTTAGTAATATGAAAAGTATGATCATTAATTAATAACATTTAATATTCATCTTTTTAACAGATTTTAATTTCTGAATTGAAGCATTTTTGTATTCAAACTAAATTAACTGCATCAAGTTAAGTCATTGAGATTGAATTGAGTTTTCAACTTATCAAGACTCAATTTAAGTCTGAATTTTAAAACTGAGTATTTAAGTCAAGTCAGAATTTTGATATTAAGTATTTAAGTTAAGTCATGATGTTGATATCAAGTATTGATTTGAATTTTCAATTGAACTCATCAAGATATGATTTATTATTACTAATATTTAAAATATTTGATAATGCAATAAAATAATGCAATTGATTCAATTGCATCTTCATGATTCATGAGAATACTGACTATTACTGATAAACATTTTCTCATGAGTATTAATCAGAACTCATGAAGATATTGATTACTATTAATAAAGATTTTCTCATGAGTATTGATCAGAACTCATGAAAATACTGACTACTATTAATACATGTTTTCTCAACTTAGTAATTACTATGTAGTTAAGCATAAGCTTTAATCAATTGCATTACTTTGTTGCATTACTCTGTTGCATTATTCTGTTGCATTATCAATAGTATCATGAATTTTGCTCAAGAAATTTCTATCAGTAGTAATCAATATCTTCATGAGTCATGAGTTTTAAAGATGTTGATCACTATTTATGAATCATGCTCAAGAAATCTTTATTAATAGTAATCAATATTCTCATGAATTCTGAAGATGTTGACTTTGCTCAAGAAACTTCTATCAGTAGTAATTAATATTTCTTCTCATTGAATTCTGAATTTTTGATTACTTAATGAATTAAATCAAGAACTTGAATTAAAATTTGACTTAAGATTAATATTGAGTTGAGTTATGATGTTGATATCAAGTATTCAAGTTAAGTCATGATGTTAATATTAAGTACTTAAGTTGAGTCAGAAAGTAGATATAAAAACTTGACTTAATGATCAGTTTAATTCAAACTAAATTCAATTTATTATTGATTCAATTATTTTTATTTAAAGCAATATGATTTTTTAAGTACTTTGTATCAAATTTTCTGCTGTAGTTTATTTTTAAAAATAATTCATGACTTCAAGATTCTTTCATTTATAAATATATATTCAATTAATGAAACTCACTCTTGATTGTCACATTGATAGACTGATCATTGAGTTGAGTTTCAAGTTGACATTTTGAATTCAATTCAATTTGAAGTTAAGTTGCTCACATTTTCAACTTGATGCAACTTGATTCGACTGAGAATTGAGTTAACTCAACTCAACTCATCAAGAACTCAAGTTTGATGTCAAGAAAGCTAAATATAGAAATTTTTTCAACTTTTGCATTATCTTTTTGCATTATTTTTTTGATAGAAAGTCATGAAGAGAAAACATGAAGATCATTTGATAGAAAGCTTTAAAGAGAAACATAAAAAGAAACATGAAGAGAAACATGAAGAAGAACATCAAGAAGAACATGAAGAAAAACATAAAAAGAAACATAAAGAAAAACATAAAGAGAAACATGAAGATCATTTGATAGAAAGTCATGACAAGAAAACATGAAAATTGTTTAACTTTGATAAAAAGTCATGACAAGAAAACATGGTAGAAAGTCATGAAGAAAAATTATGTAAACTGTTCAATTAAGCTATTTACATTTATTTAATATCTTGTTGAGTCAAGTTGAGTTTTTGAATCAAGTTGTTGAGTTAAGCTTCTCAACTCAACTTAAGTTCTTGAATTCAACTTCTCAATTTGACTCAACACTTTTTCAAAAAAATTTCAACTCAACTTGATACTTTTTGAGTTGAATATTCAACTCAAACTTAAGTACTCAACTCAACATGATCAATTTATACATTGAATTATATGAGTTTTCTTTTTATACTTGAAAATCATGACTTGAAGCTTAGCAATAACTCTTTGCATAAATCTCTTTTTATTTATGTTGTAAATATTTTCTATCTTTGATTCATGCTTTTTTGATCAGTAATAAAACTCATCTGTATGCAATGCTGACTACAAATTTACTGTTTAGCTACAGTAGAGTCTAAAGATTATCAAAAGTTTGAATGACATCAAGATGCTGTGTGATGATGAAGTGCTGTGCATTGATCACATGCAGAGTTTTCGTGATTGTGCAGACTTCAATAATCTCAATGCGCATGCTACAAGCAATCTGCATGCAGATGAGAAAGTCAAATAGAATGCAAAACTACGAGAAAAATCGCTTATGAAAATCATTTAATTCAGTATCTCATCATTACAATGACAAGAACTAAGACAGAACATTCTTGTGTTTGATCTGTTGAAAGTGATTAGCAGAAAGAACTTAAATCATGAACATTCTTTAAATTTACATGCTAACTATGTATAAATCTTGTTAAGACTGCATGTCTGTTACTACAACATAAACAACTCATGAGACTCATTAAGTTCAACACAAGCAAACTCAAGAGTTTCATTAATATCATTTAACAGATGTTCAAACACAGACATTTTATACATAAGTGATATGCTGATGAGAAGACTTCATTAAGAAAAGAGAAATACAAGCAAATTAGTAAAGAATGATTGAATTATGCTGTCTGATTAGAAGTGTAACATATGAACATTTTTGTAAAACATGATTGATCTGCATGAGAAAGATCTTTACAAATAATGCAAAACAGATGAGTCACATGTTTTATCAATGAAGTGAGTGTCTGCGAAGCATGATATACAATGATGATGATTGTCAATCTCAAGAATTTCATCTCTTCACTGAGCTTTGACTCTTGAATGTCTTGATGATAAAATCAATCTCTAGTTGAAAACATCATTTGTATAGCTTGAGAAAACAATAGCGCATGTTGATGTGATTAAAGAAGAAATTGACTGCAATATGCATGTGTATTGCTGTTAAAAATCAGCATAGAGCGAGTCATATGAGTGTAATGTAACGAGTATATAAATGCTAAGAAAGAAAAGTATCTAGAAGAAAAGAGTTGACTATCTATATGACTCAGAAGAATATAAGCTAATTCTGAATAGAGTTGATCTTGAAACAACTCTATAGTCTAGTGACGAGCGATCAACGATAGTCATCAACATAGTCATCAACATAGCTATCAACATAGATGCGTAGCTAGAATCGTAACATTACTTTCTTTCTTTAATGATTCATGTTCACATGAATGTATTTTCTTAGTCTTGTGTAGAATCGAAATGCCTATTGTAGCAGACTCACTATGCAAGATAGAATGATGTCATTGTAGCAGACTCACTAGTTGCACATGAACGTATGATCAGGTTCACTGATGAATAAAGCGATGAGAGTGAGTAGATCATCGCATTGATCGTGTCATTGAAGCAGACTCACTAGTTGCATGTGAACATTTGACCAGATTCACTGATAGATAAAGCGATGTGAGTAGATAGATCATCACGTTGACGAAAGATGTCTTTGTAGCAGACTCACTATTTGCATGTGAACGAGTCGACAGATTGATTCACTGATTGATAGAGTGATGTGAGTAGCTGAGTCATTACATTGACGAAAGATGTCATTGAAGCAGACTCACTAGTTGCATGTGAACTCGATGACGAGTCAGATTCACTGATAAATAGAGCGATGAAAGTGAGTAGATCATTGCATTGAGAGTGTCATTGAAGCAGACTCACTGAAGTTTCAATATAGAAACAAGCTCAAAGATTTGCTTGTTGTTGAAGACATTATCATGTCATTGTAGCAGACTCACTAGTTGCACATGAATGAGTAGATGAATCAATTCACTGATGAGTAGAATGATGAGAGTAAATGAGTCATTGCATTGACGATGAGTGTCATTGAAGCAGACTCACTGTTGAGATTTGCTCATCAAGATAGAGACTTCACGCAGTTCTTGACTGATCTCTTTGATTATTCAACAAATTCGAAGAATTTCTTGCGAATCTGAATGAACGATTAATTCGCTGATCTTTGACCTAGTTGAATGATTTCAATCATTTGTTTATACTCGCTGATCAGCGCACGAGTGAAGAAAGATGAGTGCTGCTGCATGAACACAAGTCGCTAGATTAAAGTTGATAGAGAGTTGAAGAACTACTAGCAGAAGCACTCAAAGAAATCGATGCAGATTATTTCACTTCGTCTGTAACGAAAAAGCATTTATATAATGTTAGAAGTCAGCATAGAGCGAGTCATATGAGTGTAATGTAACGAGTATATAAATGCTAAGAAAGAAAAGTATCTAGAAGAGAAGAGTCGACTATTTATATGACTCAGAAGAACATAAGCTAACTCTGAATAAAGTTGATCTTGAAACAATTCTATAGTCTAGCGACGAGCGATTGACAATAATCATCAACATAGTCATCAACATAGCTATCAACATAGATGCGTAGCTAGAATCATAACAATTGCAGATGAAATGTCTGCAACTTATGCTTAAGAAGTAAACTGTTGAAATCTAAGCAGTGAAAAGTCTTATTCATCTTAAACTGTGAATCTATCACAAGAAAACTCTCTGAGTAATTTCTTGAGTTTAAAAGAGAAATCAGCATAGAGATTGTGCTTTATGTATGTTGCATGCAACGTATACAACATATTTTCGATAGAAAAATCATTCAATTCAATATCTTGTCATCATGATGATAAGAACTGAAACAAAACATTCTTGCATTTGATCTGTTGAAGATGATTAGCAGAAAGAACTTGAATCACAAACATTCTTTAAATTTACATGCTAACTACATATAAATCTTGTTAAGACTGCATGTCTGTTACTACAACATAAGCAACTCACAAGACTCATTAAGTTTGACATGAATAAACTTGAGAGTCTCGTTAATATTGTTTAACAGATGTTCAAACATAGACATTCTATACATAAATGATATGCTGACGAGAAAACTTTATTAAAAGAAGAGAAACACAAGCGAGTTAATGAAGAATGATTAAACTACGCTGTCTGATTAGAAATGTAGCATACAAACATCTTTGCAAGACATAATCAATCTGCACAAGAAAGATTTCTACAGATAACATGAAACAGATGAATTGCACATCTTACAAGCGAAGTGAGCATCTGCGAAGCATGATATATAATGATGATGATTGTCAATCTTAAGAATCTTATTTCTTCACTGAGTTCTGACTCTTAAATGTCTTGATGATAAAGTCAACTTTTAGTCAAAGACATCATTTATATAACTTGAAAAAACAGTAGCATGTGTTGATATGATTAAAGAAGAAATTGACTGTGATACACATGTGTATTGCAGACGAAACGTTTGCAACTCATGCTTAAGAAGTAAACTGTTGAAATTTAAGCAGTGAAAGATTTCATTCTTCTTGAACTGTGAATCTGTTGCAAGAAAACTCTCTGAGTAATTTCTTAAGTCTAAGAAGAAAATCAGCATAGAAATCATGCTTTATGTATGTTGCATGTGACGTATACAACATATTTTCAATAGACAGTTGAATTAATGATCGTACGCAGAAAATCAGACAAGCATGCAAACTGATACGCGCTCATCTGATGAGTATCAATCACATCATTTCTCACTTTCTCATCATCAAGAAAGTGATGCTTCTGAACAACTTAATTCAAGAAGACGCGAAAATACAGTTGAGACTTAAGCAATTAGCTTTCGCTGCAACGATTTCAACTAGTGACAGCATCGCAATAGTGCAGTATCACAGAAGTCAGTGAAAGCAACAATGAGAAAAATATAGAAAATGCATCGCAGATGTTCACATCATTTTGACACAAAGATCGCAGCTGTTCAACAAAATGATAAAGATGCAAAACAATTTTCAGAAAGTTGAAAGTACTTTCATCACTTACATCAGAATTAAACGCATAGATCTGAATGTTTATCTGCACTTCAGAAACGTTTCAGACACAGATAGCGTGCAATGCAACTGCAACTAAAATCATCAGACAATGAAACATGTATTCATGCATTGCTTGAATTGATTGCACCTGCAATCAAGAATGCTACGAGACGTCAACTTCTTAAACTATCGAATAATCATCACTATTATGAAGAGTCTCAGAGCAGCTGCAAGAATGATGATGAAAACGAAGCTTCTGAAACAATTTAAAGTGATTGAATCACTCATTCTTTAACATGCAATCAACGCGAACTAATTTGATACATAGTCTCATAATGATAGTTTCAACTGCGTGAAGCAGTTGTATAAACAGCGAGTGATTTTCTACTTCAGAGAGTTTTGTTCACTTGATATAAATAGCATAGAGTTTCTCATGAGTCAACTTAATCGATGTCACAAGAATGTATGAATTTATTATTATTATTATTCATGCTTTTTTTTCAAACTTTGAAAAAGATTAAAAGATTAAATTAATCAATTAAAATATCATGATTCTGAGTCATAGCACGCTTTTTGTCAAGCAAAGAAACATATATTATTTTAATTTGCAAATGATGTTTTAAAATAAATTGATCATCAAGTTGAGTTTTGAGTTGACATTTTGAATTCAACTTGATTCAAAGTTGAGTTGCTTACATTTTCAACTCAACTTAAGTTGAATTACGCATATTTTCAATTCAATATGATTCAACTCAACTGAGAATTAAGTTAATTCAACTCGACTCATCAAGAACTTGAGCTTGATGTCAAGAGAGTTAAATATAGAAACTTTTTCAACTTTTGCATTATCTTTTTGCATTATCTTTTTGCATTATCTTTTTGCATTATCTTTTTGATAGAAAGTCATGAAGAAAAAACATGAAAATCATTTGATAAAGAATCATGAAGAGAAACATGAAGAGAAACATGAAGAAAAACATGAAGATCATTTGATAAAAGATCATGACGAAGAAACATGAAGATCATTTGATAAAAGATCATGACAAGAAACATAAAGAAAAACATAAAAAGAAACATGAAGAGAAACATGAAGAAGAACATGAAGAAGAACATGAAGAGAAACATGAAGAAAAACATGAAGAGAAACATGAAGAAAAACATGAAGAGAAACATGAAGAAAAACATGAAGAAAAAACATGAAGATTGTTTGACTTTGATAGAGAGTCATGATGAAAAAACATGATAGAAAGTCATGAAGAAGAATCATGTAGACTGTTCAATCAAGCTATTTACATTTATTTAATATCTTGTCAAGTCAAGTTGAGTTTTTGAGTCGAGTTGTTGAGTCAAGCTTCTCAATTCAACTCAAGTTCTTGAATTCAACTTCTCAACTCAACTTGACACTTTTTTCAAAAAATTTCAACTCAACTCGACTTGATGCAATCAGTTTATTTTAAAAACTTTTGAAATTAATTAATTTCAATTAATTTATCATCATTCTTTTTTATTAGTAGTTCTTGAACTATTGAACATACTTGCTTTACATGTGAAGAATTGAAGATTAATCTCAAGTCTAAAGATGTAGAATTTAGTCACATATAACTTTTTCTTCTTCTTGACTAAGTCTTTGAAATTGTTGATTGCATGCAGCAGCAGTCTTTCAATCATTGATTCAATTTCAAAGAGTATTAATTGATATTTTATATTGATGAGCGATTTTTGCTTGAAAGAGATTTTCGTTGACTGCTAAAGTCTCGTTTCAACGAGCATGAGCAAGCATTATATGCTTTTTCTGTGAAAGTTTTATATCTTCAGCAGGTATGAAGAACATAGGGGAAGTGAGAAGGGTGAAAGGGATGGCTGCCATCGTTTTGCTGATATGTTGAAGAATTATACTAATAGAATATGAAATGTGAATTTTTAGCCCTATAGGGCTGTCCGACTGCTAGGTTTAGCCGGTTGCTAGGTGAACCCTTCTAATGAAGAAAAAGAAAAAGAAAAATCCGGTTTGCCGATGTACAGTAGGCGAGAGACAATTGCGCTTACAAGCGCATCGAACCCTGTTCACACGCGCGAGAATTGAAACTACTTGCCAGTTACTTCCTATAACTAAATTCCTACAACTAACTCCCTCTTTGTAGCATCAATGAATTGATGTAACAGTCGCTATGGATAATAGAGACTCCGTCGATCGCTCATCTGAAGAGTTCGCTGCTATAGCTCCTGTTCCCAACGGATCATCATATGTCAACAACGGAGCTCAACCGAGGGGAGATGAGGCTCCTCATCCTCAGCCCAGGCCTTTGGCCAACGAGCCTTCCCCAATAGCCGATGGCGTTATGCAATCCGACGTTTGTTCTCGATGGTTTACATTGGTCGGATGTAAAACTGATACTGGTGTAGATCGGAATCAACACCCTACTTACACGATTGAAGCAAAGCATAGCATCAGCGCGAGTGTGTTCTTTCTTCTTTTGCTTCGTAGCGATAGAGCTAAGGGTTGCTTAGGAATTTGCGGCATTCTTGAAAAAGAGGTCCACCCTCGAGGAGGAACATGCCCAAGCGCTCAAGAAGCTGTGTAAGAGCAGCCATGAGTCTGCACAGCGACCCGACAACAGACAAGGATCTTATGCGCAGAACTACGATGAGGTGATTCGAATTCACGATCGAATGGCCGACAATGGTATCCAATTTGCACTGTCCCTGCATCAAATGCATGAGGATCTCCATGACCTTGCCGCAAATATGGAACGAGGGCGCAAATCTTGGAAGCAGACTGGATTGACTGCGGAAAAGAGAGTACAGGACTCTGAATATATGATGGAGAAGGCTAAAGCGAAATATGACTCACTCGCGGAAGACTACGATCGCGCTCGTACGGGGGACAAGCAGTCCGGCAGGGTTTTTGGGTTGAAGGGACCAAAATCTGCAGCTCAACACGAAGAAGATCTTCACAGAAAGGTACAGGCTGCTGATACGGACTATGCGTCGAAAGTGCAGACCGCACAGACTCAGAGGCAAGAGCTTGTGGGCACTTTGAGGCCACAAACAGTGAAAGCGTTGCAGGATCTCACGAGTGAGTGTGATTCAGGCCTGACAGTCCAGTTGGTAAAATTCGGTAAGTTCCCAAAGACCCTGTCTATCTACGAGCAAACACTCATCGGTAGCTAGCCTCTTTCAATGAGAAGTTGCTCCTTGGTAACGGGCTTTGCGTAAGCCCTCTCAATAGTCAGAGCGGTCAAGGGCCTCGAAGTCTTCGGGATGTAATTCATCAAATTGACAATACGAGAGACTTTAACAGTTTTGTGTCGAGTTTTGCATCGAAGGTTGGGCCCAAGTCCTCAGATATCAAATACGAGCGTCATCCGGTGAGCTCTTCAAATTCTTTTCGTGCATTGAAGAGCAATACAATATAGATTAATATCTATAGACTCTTGGAAACGCCCAGCAGACGGCGCCCCCTGCCAATATTCGGTCTCAGCCTGCGCCAAACTATCAAACCCCATCGTCTGGCGCACCAAGCCAACCAGTTCAGTACGGTGCGCCCCCGAGTCAGAACTATAGTCAAGACATAAGCCAGCATTCAGCATTTAGTGCGGGTCCTCTAGCGGAGAACAGTCTTAACAACTCGCCACAGCAGCAGCTGTTCCCATCAACCAGCCATGCGGGACTACCACAGCTTCCTTTGCCTACCGCGTCTGCTCCTATGCACTTGCAGTCATCCACACTAACAAGCACCTCCCAAAATCCTACCGCCTATGATGACTTGCCTCCGTTGAGACCGGTCTTTGGTGTATCGCTGGAAGATCTTCTGAAGAGAGACAGCTCTGCAATCCCCTTAATCGTTTACCAGTGTTTACAGGCAGTCGACTTATTTGGCTTAGATGTGGAAGGCATTTACAGGCTTTCGGGTTCTACCTCGCATGTCTCGAGACTGCGAGCGATGTTCGACAATGGTGAGTGGTGGCATAAGGGGGCCCCCACATTGTGCGTAGACTAAGTTCTTCTAGACTCTAACCAAGTCGATTTTCGCGATCCCGCGAACTTCTTCCACGATGTGAATAGCGTTGCCGGCCTGCTCAAGCAATTCTTTAGAGACTTGCCGGATCCTTTGCTCACGCGCGAGAATTACCAAGGCTTCATTGAGGCCGCAAGTAAGATTTTGCCACATGCTTTCGTTTCTACGGCAAGGGCTGATAATGTCGATTACAGAAATTGATGACGACATAACTCGTCGCGACTCGTTGCATGCTACGATTAACAGCCTTCCTGACCCCAATTATGCTACGTTGCGAGCGCTGACCTTGGTAAGCCGTTCGAACCTAGACTACGCTCATGTGCTAAAGCTCCGGACAGCACCTCAATCGCGTACAAGAACACTCAAGTGCCAATAGGATGAACGCCGGTAACCTGGCAATATGTTTTGGGTATGACGTCCGAACTACTCTACGTCCCGTCTATTTCTACTAATCCCCCCCGACCAGGCCAACCCTTATGGGCTCGAATAGCGGTCATAACATTGCCGATGCTGGGTGGCAAGTGCGAGTGGTTGATACTATTCTGCAGAACACCTACCAGATATTTGATGACGATTAGATTAGGTGGAAATTCAAGAGAAGTAAGATTGGAAAGGGATCCACAGTAATTAAAGTACGAATGTACGATACCTTGAGCTCTGCAAGATACCACTTTTTGACAGCGAATGAGCAATGCAACGCGAAAATCCTCCATGGACGAGGGAGTTGTATCCGTGCAAAACCAGTTTAGCACTGGCATATTACCTCTTAGCCTTTGATGAAATATTGTAACAACCTGTGTATGATCTCTTCATTCGGGCATACGATGCACCCGGTTAGACCTTGAAAGTACCTTACTTCTTCGTCCCCATCTTCATTCTATATATCTGAAATTGTCATATCTAAACATGCTCTCGTCGTGGATCTTGCCGCCGTCGTCTTCCTTGAAGCTCATAAAATCACAGACTCTGAATCATTCTCAATTACTTTGGCAGCTATCGATTCTTCCAATCTAAAAGCTCGTGCGCTCTTCCGATGGAAAGATTATTTAGCGAATGACCTTCGCTGAAAGACAGCAAATTACTCTTATTGACTGAGACGGGGTTCGAATGCAATCTCATGGTTGAAGGGACAAACCGACGATTCCGAGCAGATTGAAGTCTGTCTCTATCGAATACATTTTCCTCCCAATTCGCAGCCGCTTAAGAAAGCATTGGAGAGAAGTTGTCTGTTCTGCGAATGGAACAATGAAAATACTTAATGCGCAACGCGTCGATATGCTGGCTATCCGAACATTACTATGAAGATCGGAAGATAAAGGACGTCGACAGCGGATCTTGAGGCCGGTGAAAGAGGAAAGCAAGTGTTGAATAGAGAGGCGAGACGGCTGCTAGCTGGATGATTAGCTAGCCATGTCAGAAAATGGGACATAATCAAGCTTATATACTCATTTGATTTATGGAGTAAGACGTGATTGACGAATGAAGATTTTCATGGATGAAAATTTATATTGGCTGATGAATAGGGGACCTCACTAGACAGGGTTCTGATTCGTCGACGTAGCTACTTTCCATGATGCAGATAACCTCATCAACGGATGAGATCCATCGTTCGCAAGTTGCAAGACATAAATACTCTTCAAGTGACCATCCGTAATGTTTTCGACTACGCAACGTGGTTGATGCCTCGCGACTCAACCTGTAAAGATCCAAACTCGATGCAAATGCAACAATGCCGCAAAAGACGCTCCAAGGTATCATATCATACAATCATGAAATCATGCACAAAAATGCACCAAAACTCGTGCTTACAGGATAACCTTCTTCGCTATCCAAACAGTACTATCATAGAATAGCCTTCCTCGCCCCAAAAAGCGTCAGACTAAGACTGGTGTCGTTCTCTGTAACCAAGGGCGTTGCATCTTGCATCATTTCCCATCTACGTAGCGGGAAAAGCTGCATTGTCGTCGTCTTGGCCGTCACCACGGACCCGGTGGCTGGCCCCGTAGGCTTTAACTCGGAGGCTGTCGAAGTAGGGTTTGTGACGAGCTGCAACCATTCGTTTTCTATGCTTTCGGAATAGCCGAATAGAAACACCAGGCAGGGTTCTTTTGTTCTTTGTTGGTCGCGAAGGATACGAATGCATCGTAAGCGCGTCTCTTCTGTTTGGAGGTCGGTAAGGGAGGCAAGGGTGTCATAGATGTAAGACGGAAGGGTCGGATGAGTGGACAGGATAGGGTTGATAAGCAGTAGGCTTAAAGTTACGAGAAGGCGCGTGAGGGTACTTTGGGAGAACTTTGGGTGTTGAAGAGTGGATTGGTGGATAAGGAGGAGACGGAGAAGTATATCGATGGAAAGGTAGCTATGCTCTAGCCCCTGGTCGCTCTTATGCGCAGGAAGCCCCTCAGTGCTGGGCTGATCTATCGAGAGCGGGGGTGATGTGAGGAGAGCAGTCAACCTATCTGCAATCTGTGCGACCAACAGAGACGTGACATCATTCTTAATGCTGAAGGCAGTCGCCGCGACGACGGATGCTAGGACATCTGTAAGTCTCTGCCTATGCGTTAGATCCGCATCTGCTTCTTTGTAAGCGTCTAGTACGAGCTTGCTCTCTGCTTCTTCCCGGACTTGAAGTGCTTGGTCTGCAGCCAGCCCCGATGCCAGAATTGGCCAGTAGAGCAAACATACATCATCCGATGATTTTACGGTTTGCACGAGGATTGCCATCAGCGTGCTTGCAGCGTTATCCGAGCTCCTCGCTGCTGCTCCGAAAGCTGTCCTGAGTTTTAATTGACATATTGGTAAGTTCAAGTCGCCTACAACCTCAAGGAGCTTTATGATTTGGTCTCTAAAACCTAGGTGTGATGACGCTTGAGAATGAGATGGGTAGACTATATCGTCGATTAATAATTGGACTTGGTCGACAGATAAGCCCGGATCGAAGGCACTGCTAATTTCCGAGAAGTTCTGGCCATGCTGTGTTAGAAGAGTCTGGATCAACGTCCTGATCCCAGAACTTGTTATCATGTCGCGAGCCCTAGCGCAAGGGACTTCTTCCCTCGAACAGGCATCGATTGCAGCGCGAACTAAAACAATCACTGAAGAAAATGATGCTTTCATAGCTCGCTGCTGCTGGAAGTGGAAGCGGTACTGTCTGTAAACCATCTGAGGCAGATACTTCAACTCGGTAAGGGTCAACAGATCCAGCGCATCCAAAACCACTTCGATGAACTTACTCAGAGGAGCAGTGCCTTGTAGAAGGGCGGCGGTTCGTGCAAGCACAAGGTCTAACGTAACGATCTTGGTACAAATCAATGGCGGTAGGATGATTGTGAGTGAAGGCCGGCTTGTCGAGCATAGTATGCCTTGAAGCCAGTCTGTGATCAACATGTCAAACGTCTTGGCACCAAAGGATCGCACCTGCACTAGCAGATCCGCAAAATTAATGGACGGTGGCATGGGCTCACGCCATGAGAGCTCCAGACGGCCGATGATTGTCTTGAACACTTGCGACAGAACTTGCTTATCCATACTGGTGCCACTTGCTAGCAACCGGTCTATTTCATCCGCGAAGGTTGCTTCGGCTGACTGTAGAGTTTCAGCCATGTGGTCTGAGATGGGAGAGCATGCAGTAACAGATATTGTCTGCTGGTAAAGCAGTAATTCTTTGCGTAGATATCTGGCTTCATGCACCGACTTTGGAAGCCGTTCCCCCAAATCTATGAGCGACTCGACAAAAGAATTTTCGACACGCTGTCGCTTGTGGATGTTTTGATACTGCTGCCATAAACTTTGGAACAGATCATCCACGGCACCGATAGCTGCCATTGTATCAAAATGATGATTGATCGTGTCGGTTATAGCGGTTAAGATCAAGTCGTCTGTGCTATTGGACACTATCTTCAGAACATCGGCTAAAATGGTAAAGTCCTCAATTTCCTCAAGAACATGTCGCACTCCATGATACTGTTTCAATGTGATTGTAATACAGGGTTTGACTTCGGTGCCAAATCCCTGCTCAATTCCGTCCTCGATCGCACGAGGACTATTTGCATTGCGGGCCTGAAAGCGAAAAGCAACAGCTTGGCGGATCCAGCGGCCTATATCAGACTTGATTGTTTGGCTCAGTTGCGCTATGTCCCAATGCTTCAGTTCATGGTCGGTCAAGGCATCCGGAACGACGCAGATCCCTGGGATGCGCCTAGAGATCCAAGACTTTACAGAATTGATCGTGACGTTCTCTTCAGCGATAGAAGCGCCTACTGAAGATACAAGTATTCTTCTCAGATTCAGAATATGGGTTGGCAGACCATACAGAGGGAGCTCAAAGAGTAGACGCACCTCGCAAGGACCATCCTAAATCTGTCAGTCGTGTTTTGACTGCTATGGAGAAGAGTTTGCTTACCCGATTGGGCCTTTTACATCTGTATAATGTTCCCCGAGACAGCAGCCATTCGAGATACCTTCCGACTAAGAAATGCTTCGAGCGCACCAGCTCTGCAAGGAGTCTGTAGGTGTTGCCGCTGTGTAATCCTGCCAAGTCCGGATTGGCCGCAAGAAAATCTAAGATCGGTTTTTCTACATCGAAACCGTGCTTGGACCATCTACGCAGCATACGAGCGGCAACGTATAGCCTGGCGTGCCCTCGCCTGTATAAGCTCGTAGCCCACTCCAGGCAGGTAATCACAAAAACACCGCTGTTATCTGTGGCCGCCAAACAATCGTCGGTGAACTTAACCATCTTTGGCCATTCGGTATTGCTATCAAGTAGTGTGATGAGCTCTTGCCTTGGAGATGGCGTTACATGCCAGCTTTGGCCTACGAGAGTCTGTATGAGGCGCGAGTTACGCCTTGAAACATGTTCGAAGTAGGAGGCTGGAATATCGGTTTGCTCTTGAAAGCAGTCACGAAGCATCGTTTCGTACTTAATCCAGCAATTAGGTAGGAGAAGACATGCCGGAGCAGAGAGCGCGAGTGACTTCAAGAGTTTAGTCAACTGCTGCTCCAAGGAAGCAAACGTTTCCTTATCCGTTTGCTGATTAATCTAAAGGTTAAACGTCAGCGTCCGATAGAGCATGGCAAGCTGCCGTTACTTGCAGTGTATAGTTGCCCCAGAATAGCCTCAGCAAGTTTTCGGCCTCGCTGTCGGTGCTCAAGTATTTCCTTCCAGTATATTTGAGTTACAAGAAGCCAAATTGGTGTAGTATCGAGATCACTTGGATACAATGATGCTATAAGCCAATCAATGTAGTGCTCCTGATCAAGAAGACGCTCCGAAAACAATTGGGTCGTAAGTCGTAGACTAAATACACATAATCAGCAACTTATTGGTCAAAAAGGAGAGCGATTTCGGGTGGCATGAACCCTTACCCGTAGTTGATTTTGGACCTCCATTCCGAAGTACCGCAGAGAGTAATGATCATCTCCAAGAACTGTTCCACATTTGTCGTCCAATCCCTGATCCACTTCGTCTCCCCACCAAGTGCAAACGCGCCACTGGCCCCTTTCCTCTTGAAAGCGCGAATTTCATTTGCACCAACACATTTGGCGAGCCAAATGGCTCTTGAGGTGGGAATTTGTTTCGCTAGACAGTGGTCGAGAAGAACTTTACCCCGAATTCCATGGGGTATAGTGCGACTCAGGCGGCGTAGTGGGACCGAGGAATTTGCAAGGTCACGTAGCCAAGCTTCTCGTTTCGTATCTGTCAATGTAACGCGAGGGGGAGGTTTAAACGTAGAACTAGCCGTAATTGTACCATGAGCTTGCCTTTGATCGAACACCGAGACGAATAAGGAGGAGAGGATCTGCAAGCCAGACTTGTGTTTCAGACTGGACCAAATGGAGGGTCTAGCAGTGCTTGACTCCGTCTGACAGCCCTGAAGTTTGTCGAAATAGCCTTGCTTCGTGGTCAGCTCGTTGAGAACATCCTCAGGATGATCTCCATTCCAGGGGAAAAAGTCGGCTGGCCCTGTACATCTTAATATCAGCCTAGCATATCAGTAGCTTTGATATGAAGCCTACCGTCTTCTTGATATCTCGGAGCGGAAGATGGGGGCTCGGCAACATAGGGTCTAACTTGGACAGCTTCTTTAACTCTCGCTTTCCCTAATGGTTCAACGCTCAAATGATGCCTGTGCGCACCCCCCCTAGGTCGTACTGGAAGAATAGGATCCCTACGAGTGTGGGTCTCCGCTTGATCAAACTCTGATATTGAACCGCTTGGCTGTAGCGGTGTGTTCTTGGCCGAATGATCTGCTGAGGTCTTTATCTCCGAACTTCCTGCTGCGATGTTCCGCCCGGAATGTTCTAAATCGTCTCGATGCACACCGTCATTAGTAGTGTGCCTTTTGACATCCAGCTTTTGCTTCTTAAACGCCGGTTCTGCAAAATCATCCAACGCAGATCCGTTTGTGAGACCGATGGTGGCTTGACGTGGAACAGATCTAGGTGTTTGCTGAGATAGAAGATGATTCCGAGGCCTGGCGAAGGTGGAATTGGGATTCCGGAGCCATTGAGCACCGGCCGATTGACTGGTCATCGTTCAGTCATGGTGAAAGTGTGTGTGTATTGCAAGCAAACAAAACTGGGGGCCGTCTGGTCATGTGTGGCACGGAGCCTTCGCGGAAACCGGGACTTGGGGTCTGAAGATAGGATTGGTAATGGTATTAGACATTTGATAATGGGACAGGAGGACTCTCCATCGCTTTATCCAAGGGGTTGCGTATATACCTTAGGTAGCAGGTAAGTACTGTACACAAGATGCTATATTTGTAGTTGTCAGCAGGAAACAGCAACAAGGTATCACAGCGACAGCCCATCGGCTTCCTTTTCACCTTAGTCCGCGGTTATTCGGCGGCGGGCGTGATCGACGGAGATACACGAATTAAACTAGCCACTAGGGTACGATAACCGGGGCTAAGGCAACCCCCTAACCCATCCGGGATCATCCCAGGCCGCTGTCCCCTTTCCAGTTAAGTGTGACACAAACTCCGGGCGCCGACGCGGGCACTATCACGGTGACTTGCGGTAAGGCCTGCTGGGAGGTTGCTGGTGAGAGACAAGTCCTGACTTACTCAACCCACATAGATCCATACCAATACTAAGTTGCTCTTAGAGGACCTCAAACTGACAGCTGTTTGACTGATCAGCTGATCCGCGCTTTTTCATTTGCTTCGACGACAGTCACAATGGCGTTAAAGAAAGACATGAGAAGGGATGACCTCAGTAGGCCCCCCCCAAACTCGCTTGGCCATCTATCTGCTGACTTGGGCTGCAGTAATACCTTATAGGGAGCTCGCCAAAGACAAGAATGAGGGGGACATGTCAGGCACAATGGCGAGCACGCTGCCAATGGCTGCGGTGAGTACTTGTTCGTCGAGCATTGCTGTGGTCCAAGCTTATTGGCTTTTGTAGATGTTCACCAGAAACAAGTGCGTATGCCCGACAGAGCAACCGCCTGAATATGTTGCTCACTTGCTCCCCCGTCTCTAGGATGATTGGCTGGTATATTCTTCAGTTTTTGACAATTTTAGAAGAAACTTCCCTCTAACTAAAAAAGGGCGTCCCTGGTATTCTCTTTACAAACATGGCTTGCTGAAACCCCGGAACAAGCACGAAAAGGCGGGACGCCTGGCTACATCAGCGTCGGCATGGCTTGTAAGATTCCTTTTCTTTCTGCTTCCGATGCTGTTCCAGATGAGCTCATGCTAACATACCTCAGTCATGGCTCTTGTGGTGGTAAGTGTGCTTTCTCTCGTTGCGTTTTAAGGTATCCTAACATGGTAATTCTCAGACATATCTTCCACTCTTTATGCCACCTCCAATGGCAGGAAGAATGGCAACAAATACAGAAGCACCAGCAGCTGTGCCGCCTTCGTAAACTTTTGCGAAATTGGTAGACCGGCAAGAGGTGGTCGTTTCCCAGCAAATATTCTAGGATACCCTATATGTGACAGAGCGAAGAGTTGTGCTACCATGAGCACTACCACTTCCAATCATTCACAATGCCCACAATCCACTTGCGACGATTCCTTGCTACATGTACATAGGAACGTATTGGCAATGGGTGTATTCTTAAAGTCTTTTTATTGGCAAAAGTTGCTCCATTACCCTCACGTCTACAACCTCCCTATGCGAGTGTCTCTTCATTATTAGATAGGATAACCATAAGTACCTAGATATGATCGAATACAGGGCTAAGCTTTAGGTAAGGTACCTTAGAATGGATGGGATCAGTCAGCACTGTGTAATTCTCCATGCTTTAGACCGGTTTTAAATTACACCCCTCCCCAAATGCTCGTAACCATACCTGTACCTACATTAAACACACATAGCCACTCCACTCTTCTCTATCAAATTAACCCACGAAGACACTCAGCCAATCTATCGCATTGCTTAACAGCATACCACTGTTTCATAAACAAATACTCGGCCCAGAGAAACCCGGAGAGAACGAGTTTATGTCAATCGAAAATCTCAAGACCTTTGGTGAGTACCTTCCCAGCATGGGCTCTTCTTTGAGATGGATCTGCAACGTTGTTCCCTCCTGCTCCTGGAACCGTAAAGTACCACTGTGATCTACAATACCATATCTGGTGCATCGAGGCTTAACGGCGATCTTCACATATGCTCAACCCCGCACGAAGGTCGAAACTTGGCTGACATGTTTCGCTCATAGACCCCTTCGCCGAAGCCGACGAAGATACAGGGGAGACTAAGCAGTCTCAAAACTACATCCATATTCGGATTCAGCGTATGTATTTGCCTTACCCCAAAGCCACCCAGAATTCCCTCCAGCTGGGGTAGTGTGGTCCAATAAGAACCCGTGCACTGACACCATATTCAACAGAGCGCAATGGCCGTAAGACCTTGACTACTGTCCAGGGTCTGCCCAAGAAGTTCGATCAGAAGAAGATCCTCAAGGTCATCAAGAAAAAATTCGGTGAGGCCCGGAATGAGTCACATTCGTCTGCCTTATACCTTCGACTGATACCTCTCTACTTAGCGTGCAATGGCACCATTGTCAACGATACCGAGATGGGCGAGGTAATCCAACTTCAAGGCGATCAGCGCAAGGATGTCCAGGAGTTTCTGGTGGACAAGAAGGAAGGGCTGGAACTTGATGCCAAAACCATCAAGGTATAGGATCGCGATCCCCAGTCCAACAGCACCTTTGGTTTACTTGAATATGCAGGTCCATGGGTTCTAGAACCCCTCAATCACGTCCTATTGGCCCCTCCTCCGCGGATCACTTAGGAGCTCCCTCGGCAAGCGTATACCTTTTACTCCTTGCTCCCTTTGGTACGGGTCAAGGAACGGCGTGTGACGGGGCGTTGATTGATACCCACTGAAAGACGGAATTGATGACACATGGATTATGGGCAGTTTCTTATTCATTCTGTATAATGGATGGATTAGGTGGACGGTTGGACTCATGCGGTATTGTTGCTTACGACAGCTTCAACCATGACATGATCAATTGAACTAAATGGCTCCAGACTTCGTGTCCCTAAATGTACAAGCCTACCTGATTTGAAGTAATTCCTAACTTGAGCAGAAACTCCCAGATCTTTCTTAACAACATGAATAATGGTACAACGGGGTCCTGAAAGTTTCAAGAGTGTCAGTGATACCTTTTTAGAGAGAGAGAACAAGGGATGGTGAAATATGCGGGTAGAGTTCTGTACTCCCCAGGCACACGCCGTTAAACTCGTTATTGCGTCGGGGTTGGGAAGGATTGACTTTATAAATTTCACGTACATTTGCCCGAGTTAGGTGTAGCTGAAGCAGCAACGAACACATGCTAATGAAACTGGCAATAGAAAATACACTGATTGACGCCGACGTCTCCTTCCTGATGTTGGTTTCCCGTTGGGTAAGGTGGTAGAGTACGGTAAGAGTCTACAGCCCCATGAGTGCTTTGGCATGGCAGCAGGAAATGCAAACTCTGACTTACCGTTGCTATCGAAACCCAAGCAGGAAGAAGCATCCGTGGATCTTGTGAAGCGCCGGATAGCCAGAGCACCCAGCTGGTGATGTACGCAATGAGCAAATTGGTCGTGAGCAGTCGAAGGACAGTCGCCGAGGGGGTATAGAAGGAAAGCCTGGATGTATATTCTCGATCAGCACAGTTTGAGGCACCGAGTTTGGCGGTTTCTGACCACCTCGACATAAGGCAATCGGTAAAGAAGTACGAAAGGTACGCCGACGCAGAACACTAGAAGAACAAACATTGTCAGCCGATGGCTTACGAGAATCCATCCATGGATGCGCCCGCCCTGCAACAGCCCAAAACCACCCAAGCTACGCTCAACTAAAGACAGGACGTACCCATAGAATCGCCAAAAATACCTCCGTGACCCTAAATCTCTTCTCCACCGTCCACGCCTCACTTTCTCTCATCCCCATGCCATCACTCCCAAGTAGCAAATCTCCCAGAAATGTAAGCGCACACCTGAGGCCCCACCACGCCGCAGGAGCCGTGCTCAAAGCCCGGCATACCAGGAGCGGGATATTCCAGCGAGAATTTATGCCGAGCTGAACTGCGACTCGAGGGTGGGCTCTGCCAGTGGAGGAGGGAGCCGAGGCGGTCAGGGCCTTTATCTCAAGGGTAGAAGTGGCTTCGTAGCTGGGAGGGAGCGGGGAAGCCAGATGGAGGATGGGTACGGCATGTGCTGCCGCATTTGCACTGGCAGTTACTGATAAAGGGTACAGCTGCGTTTTAAGGAATTTAATTATGATTAGGTTTCGTGTGCGGAGTATATCTCCTGTGTGCTGCTTGCTTGCTTGGTGTACGACTCGTACGAGGTCAAGTTGTGGACTTGGAGTTCCTCGGTCTGAGTTGCGGCTCCCGTGCTCCCCAGATTTCGCTTATTCTAAGTACGGCGGTCCATTATGGACTTACCGACAATATGATATTCTACTCAAAAACTTAAATCGCAAATGGAAAATCAACAATTGAAAATCGTGAATTTAAAATCCATCGACTACCTTATGCTTCATAGTCAAATAGAAAGTTCGCTTAGACATGCTCTTTATTAAATCCCTTTCATTCAAACACCCTCCATGGCTCCCTACCAAACACCCTCCATGCTTCATCCATGGCTCCCTTCATGATTCCCTCCGTGGCTCCCTACCAAGCACCCTACATAGTCAACAATTCGTTTAGTTAGATGGTAAGATAATTATGATAAATTCGATAAACTTCTATTAATAAAACAAATAAAACAAATAACACGAGTTTACGATATCAATGAAAACGATGAAATTAATGAAAATGAGCGAAATGAGTCCAAGGAGCCTAGGGCCATATACGTGAAGCCCTGCGAGCCCAGGGAGCTCAGGGCTTCTAGTGGTGAGCCCAGGGAGCTGCAGGGCTGAGACCTTGGCTCAGGGAACTCAGGGAGCCCAGAGCTAGCCCGGGGGTCTCAGGGTCGGCTCAGAAAAATCGCCCACGAAGGGAGCATGAAGGGAGTCATGAAAGGGAACCAAGGAAGCATGGAGGGTGTTTGATAGGGAGCCGGTGTTTGGTAGGGAGCCATGAAAGGAATTTAATAAAGAGCATGTTTAAGCGAGCTTTCTAGGTATTTGACTATGAAGCATAGTCGATGGATTTTAAATTTACGATTTGTCGATTTGTCCAGTTTTTGAGAGACGGGTCGTCTATAATGCGCAATATGTTTGCCTTGATCACCGTAGGAAGTTGTGCGTAACGGCACCTGAACAGTAGAATATCAAACTTCATCGTCCCCTGAGCCATTGAGACTCTCCGCCATGGCCCAGCAGACACTCAGATCGACGCTCTGCGCATTCTTGTACCCCCCAAAATGTGTCCCACAATATCGCTACTTTTCGACCTGCCCTGTACGCTATGGCGGGCTACAATTTCGAACACAGTATCGGGAGCCTAACCTCAAGAGCTTGGGGGCGATGAAGGGTTCGGGTTCTGGGACGCAACTCCCCTCTGATATTGGTCTTGCTCCCGGTAAGATTTGTTATCATTGCAGCTTTGATTTGAGAAACAACCAAGCTTAAGCTATGCAGGGCTGTTCGTAATGCCGACGGGCCCCAGGAAACCATCAGTTCTCTCATCGCCCCGACGACGTCTTAAACTAGAGTGGTACAGACTGAAGATGCGGTTTATAGATGTGATTTCGTAGGTCTGTCCCTACCGCTACCCTCTCACTTGCGGTTACAGGGGGGGGGAAATCAAGTCGGATGTCTGATTCAGAATCGAGCAGTTTTTGGTCTGGCTACAGGTCAGCTCTAGATGGCAGGCCCAAACCAAAACGTGCGCGCCGAACGCTCGTTCCCACTGCAAAAGCGCTGCATAGGCAGATGTATACTGCGTTTTCCGAGTAAGGGTCTCACTCTTCAATCACTGCCAATTGCGGCGTGCTTTGTGCTAATTGACTAACAGAGGTGACCAAGCCACTCTTTCCAGAATTTGCACCGAAGGCCTCGCCGACTCCTTCAGCGCGCGCATCGGCTCCCGCTCATCCCGAGAGAATCTCCGATGGAATCTCAGCAAATATGTAGGATTCCCCCGCGTCGTTGCAGATCGTTGCGTCATCCCCCCGATTAAAGGCTCTGCGATTCGACAAGTCGTTGTGCGAATTCGATCGAAGCAGAGTCTTGCAAAGATTATACCAGCTACGAAGGGGCGAAAGGAGTCGGTGGTTGAAGGCACGGACCAGGAGAAGCAGGTGGATGAGTACGTTGTTATACAAAGAAGGGTTATGAAGGGGAAAGAGGAGCCGTGGATGGTATGGGGGACGACTCAGGAGACAAGTGTGGATGAAGTGCTGAGAAATGTGAAGCCGGCAGTGGCGAAGAAGGAGCTTGAAGTTGTGTAAAACCTCGGAGGGTTTCATGCATAGCAGACACATGTTTCGCAGGAAGTAAATCGTTCAGAACCGAGGTGTGACATTCTACGTATATAGCAACTCCTGCTCTGCAAACAAACTACCGCCTTCATCTCTTCCGCCAGTGTGTCAATTTTTATCCTCCCGCACACCATCCTTGCTCCCTCTCCGCTCCTCCGTCACTTGGGAGGAAACCGTCTTGCCCATATCAAAAGAACTTACCCTTGACGGACGACGCCTCTACATCTGTGCCCGGCCCATGGTCTTCCTCTGACTCGGCGGCGGGAGCGTCTGAGGATCGGGAAGGTAAAATCACAGGTCGATCGAATGAATCAAACCTGCCGCCTCCCAACTTGGCCCTTACCCATTGAAAACTGACACGAAGAGCGAAGGCACCAAAACCCCAAAGTAAGCCACCGATTGGCGCAGCGACGAAGGCACCTTGAGAGGGAATTAGCCAAAGGCCCTTTAGAGGCCGGGTTCGCGGGAACAAATACCGAACACACTCCAATCGTTGGCGTACAGTCCACCTTCTAGCAGCAACAGGTTTGCTCCATCCTTCGCACTGCCAAAGTAAATGGTTCCAAATATGAAAACGGTGAGTAGACCGCCAAGGCCACCAACAACAACCTCGAATCCCCGCCACCAATAGCACCGGTTACTCAACCCAATGACAAGCACCGGAATAGAACTCGCACTGACCAAATCACTTATCAGATATATTTGCAGCACGCTGGGACTCTTCAACGCCACCACAACGACAGGGAAAATGACCAGTACGACGGCCAGGCGGATGTACCACAGGTTGAGCTTGTTGCGGAAAAGGTCATTGGAGCCTGTAGACACCATACCCGATTGCAGACTATCAAAGGAAGCGGTGCTGAGAGAGACAGTCATGACAAGGATGATGCCTACGACCCAGGCTGGGAGCTGTTCTAGGAAAAGGAAGAACGCAACACTGCCCGATTGCGGTGGATCACCGGGCCAAGCGCCAGTCCAGGTTGCGAGAAGACCTGTTGCGCCTACTAGGGTAAGGATAATCATTACAGCTACAGTAGCAACAGAAGTGCCAATGACCAAGTCTTTATCAGTTTTAGAAGCAAAAGTGCGCATCCAGAAGCCGGAGATGAAGAAGTCGTTGGTTAAAACTGCCACAGGTAAGATGTATAAGAGTTGCCAGCCTAGGAGGCTTGAGTTCAAGAGGCCAGAGGAGTCAACAAGAAATTTGTCGATATGCGTTTCTACACCGACGGTAATGACGCCAAGGATGATGAGGCCAACGACCATGGCGCCTTGTATGTTGTCTGTAATGAAAGAAATACGAAAACCACCGAGAGATGTGTAGATAGTGGTGACAGCACATTCGACAATGACAGCGGGCAGGCCATTGAGACCGGTTAAGGCGTTGACGATCTGTTGGAGGGCTGAAAGTTCGGCTACCATGTAGAGAAATAAGGTAACAAGCCTTATCAAATTCTATATTAGTTCTCAAAGTGACAAGCAAACGGCCTGAGGACGCACGTCAATAGGCTCAAATACAGAGCAGCGAAGATCCCATATCTCTGCCTTGCCCACTCGGTAAGGACGAATCCTTCAGGGCATTTCTTCCTGATTATAGGCCCTAGAAACCCAAATACCAAAAGAGGCAAGGAAGATGACAGAGCATAGACAACCAAGCCTTGGACACCGGCAATCGTAGATATCTCGGGATACGAGAACAAAATGCCTGAACCAAGGGCTGTTTTGGAGAGGCAGAACCTATGGTCAGCGGATTCACTACTTAACAGGAAGGGATAGAGGGAAGCGGCAGCACGTTCCTCACGCAAGCATTAACTTGATCGAGTAATCACGGTGCTATCTCAGCTTCATGCGAGACAATGGTATAGGGATCTCTCCAATCACATAGATCGGGAGGTGGATCCATAACGGTTGCCTGCAATCCGCGCCCGTAGTGAAGCCGCGCAGCACCGTTGTCCAAGATCTCCTTTACTCGGCCAATATCCACCAAAGGTGTACAGGATGACGAAGCAGGTGGACTTTGGACATCGGTTTGCGTTGTTTCTGCAGATACGAACCTGTTCAATTTTTCCCAGCACGCTCCCAACCTCCAAGTCCACTACCTCTTAAGGGCCATACCAACCATTACGTGTGTGAGATGCTCGTCGCATTGAAGGAATGGCTGCCGCTTCATATAGTAACGACGGAGGCACCTGTGCACTTACCTGAAGCTACGAAGTTCAGAGCAAGTGGTAGTGCTAGCTGAGTGTCAGTGTTGGCTGCTCAACCATAATCAAAACCGTTAAATCAATGGGGGAGAAAGCCATTGAAGACTTTAACAATGCTTCGGTGACTTGTATCTGACCCTTTTGCGTTCGATTGCTTGCCAAGAACTCTGACTTTGACTGATGCCGCCATCGCCATGCGATGTAGAGACCGGTGACCCTGCGGGCGAGAGTATATTTTCAGTATTGGGCGAAGAAACTTGTGGATAGTGCAACATACAAAAATGCTCCGTAAGTCAGGTACATGATGGCATTTGATGCCTGGAATGAAGGTTGTCCCATGACGATTATTGCTGTAGCTATACAGTTGTGAGTATCCCAGAGTAATGCTCAGATTGTCTTCCAGATGTTGAACACTTTCGTAAGTAACGAATTTTTGAAGCGTAGCAAATTGTGCCCTTCCCTGGTGATCTATGCCCTAAGGTCGCTTATCTACGTCAGACGATGTCTACCACCCTGATTGGAGGCCCATGTAAGGTATCTTGGCGTTATGAAGAAGAACAAGAGGTGATCCGGGGCTCTCGCTGCGAGAGGACTGTTTGATAAGTCACGCTTGCCATTTCGGGTTTATAACTAAGGTAGGTATCTACACATTGATTCCATGACAAGAACGATCCTGAGTCTGCTCACTCACTTTGCATGAGGCCGTTGATCACATAGTAGTTTTATTCTTAATTAACTTTCTGAATGAAGCTTGTTTTACCTGGTTGATAGCTAAAGCACATGTTACAGAAGCCACTATCTAGCGTAGCTAGCTAAGATTTGAGCAAAGATGGATGCGAAGATGAAAGCATAGATGGAGTATCTTGAGGCCTCCGAGGCCATGCCATCGTAATATGACAATCAGTGGACTGAGTGAAGACCTCGGAAGATCAAACGGTCTCCACTAGAAGATCGCATGAAGCATAGAAAAAGGAAAATTAATACCTTGTGTACTTTTGGAGCAACAGTCGCAGTGACCGTTGACATCTGGTGATAACATTGCGGGAAAAAAAGGAATAGCCTGGTGCAGCGACAAAAAGCGACGAGCAAGTACCAGCGACGTCGAAAATATCCATCCTTGCACCAGCTCAATAGGCAAACTCGAAGGTAGAGCCACTACTTAGCCTCATCGCTGTTAAGAGCAACGGAAGCGGTAGTTGGAGCCGTAGTTGGAGCCGTGGTCGAGGCAATAGCCGAAGCGGTAGTTGAAGTAGTGTTCGTGTTGTCAGTGGAGTTGGCTGGTGGCCATTGGTACACTGGACGCTGCGAGACCGGTTGGTACTGGACGTAAGCTGGAGCTTGAGGGTACTGAAATTGGCCCATCGGCATAGACATGTAAGTATTCCCGTGTGCTGACAGACCGCTTGAAGCTTCAATGTCCATCTGAGGGTTGGCTCCGATGTAGGATCCGTACGGCATCTGGCTGTATGGTGGGTAATACGGATATTGGGTGAACAGCGGAGATGGCGACACCTGAGCTTGGGAAGCAGCCGCCGCATTAGCCATACCGATGGTTACACCACGCTGGAAGAGTACCGCCATGGCTTCTTGAGAATCAGTGTAGAGGTGATCGCGGGGGCTTGCTCCAGATTTCACAGGGCTGAAGCGACGAGTGGCTGTATCGACCCACTCTTTACGTTCCACGCGGAGACGGACTCCACCCAGCGCGAAACTACGTTGCACGACGTGAGCTGCTTCTTCTTGGGTGTAAAATTCGATGAAGGCGAAAGCATTTACACCGTTTGCTATTCGGGATCAGCAATCATCTTCCTCCAAAGCAATCCGGTCTCGAAACTTACCATTGACAGACGGCTTACGGACAATCTCAACCTGGTTGATGCGCCCAAAATGCCCGAAGATTTGCCTCAACTGCTCCTCATCTGCACTGGGGGGTAGGTTGCCAACAAAGATGGAGCAGATGTCAGTCGCACGTCGCATCACTACCTGGGGTGATGAGAGAGTAGATCCTGGTAGACCTGGCGGGCGTTGCATAGGAGAAGACTGGTTTGAGCGACTCCCCATTCGGTAGCGGATATCATCTGGCATTCTTGGTTGCTCAAGGCGATAGATTGGATCATCGCGCAACCCCTATGTACCGTTAATTGCGCTCGTGCAATTAACTAGTAAGACTTACCACTTGAGCATCGCGACAATCCTGGAAGAAAGCGAACATCACCCAGATCCCCTCGGGCAAGCGGAACATTTCTTTGTCGGTCTGGGAGCAGTACCATACTTTCTCAAGCGCTCCGTAGCGCGCTAATACTTGGTGAGCTTCACCCTCAGAGATCGGACCGCCAGTGACCTTGGAAAGGTAGAGGGAGCCTGAAAGCGGTTGCATATTAGCCTATGGGATCCTTGACGGAGCAGTGCAATTTTTGCTCACGGTTCACTTTCGCGATCTCGGTACGGCATGGGCGCCCGTCAATAATCATCCCACGGCCAAGCGTGATAGCACGCTGTGCATCAGATACGTGCTGGTATTGTTAGCATGGTATATCATAAATCTAGAGCTATAGAACTTACTTCGTACTGACAGAAGGCGAATGGCATACCCTTGCTGTCCCGACGAATCTTGACGTAGACGGGGCCGAAAGTCTGGAACACATCCTTGACAGCAAGCTCGAGCTGGTCATCGGTACGCGCGGAGACAAGACTGCTTATTCTTAGCGGGTTCGGGACTGCTCAAACGTTGTACTTACTTGGCAACGAAAACGCAAGCATTTGGCGGTAGCACAGCTTGTGCGGTATCGCCGGACAATGTGACGCCAGCTCTATCCTCACGGGGATGGAATACTGTACCGTGACCAACAAGGTTAGCATGGCATTACCGGATGAGGTAGAGCAAGTACTTACCTGGACCGGAAATAGGACCAGTACCTGAAGAGATGAAAGGATCATCTACTTGAGCATGTACGTGGCGCACAAAGCCATCCCCACGACGCCAAGTTGGACTCTCCATGATCTGCTTATGACGCTCTGCATGTGGAGAGGAGTTTGTCGAAGGCATGTTGAAATTCCCGATGCCAGCTGACTTGGATGGGCTAGAGTATGTATCAAGCATAGTACCACGATTGAAGTCTGCCGATGACGCATAATGCTTGGGCGCGCGAGTTGCAAGTGGAGAGCCAGAGATACGCTCGATAGAGTCGTCGATTTGCACTGCACGCAAGGAGTGAAATAAAGCTGCAGTGGGATCTTGGCAAATGTTAGATGATGGACTGTGCGCTGCTACAGGACTGCAAGGGAAGGAAGGCAGAGAAAGGTAGACAGAGAAAGGTGGGCGGACGTGGGGAGTACACGGCCAATTGATCGATTTTTAAGAATGGTATACAAGATAAAACGACACGTGTCGCTGGGAGAGAGCCGGGCGATTACGGCAGCAAGAGACATGCACGAAGCCAGATGACTCCAGAGTGTAGAGAGTCACTTACCGATTGGAGTAGCTGGAACACTGTCCCCACCAAGAGTCTCGCCATATGTGCTCGCCGGAGAAGGCTCATAGAGAGGAGTCTGCTTGAGCTTGAGGTCTGCAGTACGCTTCTCCATGGAAAGGATTTCCGCCTTGGACATGAAGTCCGAGAGACCTTCGCCCGGACGGATTGGAGTGGCAGGTTGGTGAGACATGTTGTATCTCGTAAGTGATTATTTGATATTCTTCTACTGTTACAAGGTGCCAGAGGCAGGCAACAAAGGAGTGTAGTAAGAGCTTGGAGATCTTTCAAAGATCAAACGACAAGATGATCGAATACTTTTGCTTGAGATATGGCAGCAGTGCTTGTAAAGCTGTGGAAGCGGAGGTGTAGGAAGAAGAAGAGGAAACATTTGGCAGAAAGATTCTAATGTTTAAGTAGACCTGGACTCTCCTAGCATCCAACCCCAATTGCTGGGCTACTTGGGCACTTGCCGCCATTGGGAAGGATACGAAGCCTACTCTACTGGACCGGGGATAGTGGCGTTGTGAATACTCGTTGTTACGGCTCCTGAAACAGACTTATCCCTGGCCGAGGAGTCTCCAAGCTTACTAAAGTCGAGGCTATCAGAGTTTTTCAAGACGGCATTCCAATAGTTGTTGAAGCTAGGCTGACTACCGCCATGACAAGGAGGGGATCTGTCACCAAGTCATCATTCATCTTGATATTACCCCTCCTCAAGGGCCTCATCGAGTAACCGCGAGTCTGGATGAATCGCTTAGTTTCTTTAGCTTTACAAGATTGTGGCATTTTGCAGGTCTTGTGGCGCTTTTAGCTCGACAATAAGCGCGCTTCAACCGGAGCGGGCCGCAGATCTAGCGTGGTACGAGGAGGTAGCACGCAAACCATCAATGGACCAAGGGGTTAGTGCACCAACAGATTGGACTAGGACCGGGACTGGAAAATCCGTATGTGCACGTGACGGACATTCACTCATTTCTAGCACGGACAAGTGCGTGGGTATCGTTATCGCGACGGCTAGCATCCTCTTGGCATAGGAAGAATTAACAAGATGGAAACTGGTAGACCCAAAAGGGAAATAGCAAGCTTCTGACATACGAAATCCTCGAGATTCCGTCAAGTATAAAGCACAGACAAGCCCTGGACACTGTTTTTTGCTAGGTGTATCTTATGTATGATGTATTCGCACAGTTGCCACAGCATGCTTTGAGAGGTAAAACGGGTAGGTTTGGGATTGCACAAACGGAGTCCTCAGAGACATCTTCAGCGGTATGGATGGGAAGAAGGACCCTCGCTACCGATATGGCTGTTCTAGTGTTAAAGTCTTCCAACAGACAGTCTTGTATGACTCTTCGAGAACATCATACCTTATCAGTCAACCCCCTTAAGACAGGCGTACCTAAGGTAAGTGTAAAATGCGCCTGTCGCGTCTATCGGGTTTCGGGAGGACTACGTTAGCCGCGACGCCACTAATTACGCCAGTGCACCACTGTCTCAGGGCCATCATGTCATCCATCATCCCTGGTGATATCCTTATCACCCACCAGTCCTCATATGCTATTGTTGAAAACACATTTACCGTGTGGGAAGAGAACCCTAGGCACCTGAGCAGCAATGCATCCCTCATCACGTCTACTCGCACCTGGCTTTGCGAAGCGCAGTCTCGATGAATTCAAGAGACTGTCCAACATTGGTTCGTCTCTTCTTTCAAGACTGGAAAACTGATTGAAGGCTCATTCTCTTCTATGATGATCGTAGCTAACGTCTAAGGTTAAAGCCCTAAAGGCGGAGGGTCTCCATACCCCCACAGCACCATATGTTCTACTTGATTTCTCCGACCCTGGTACAGTTCCAGCCTGCAAAAAGATATCTGATGCCGATACCGGTGGCTTTTCCAAAGTCGCCCTAGAATATATCCCACAGAGGGCCTCGGATCCGGCACATGCTCGATTCCATGGCGACATCTCCATTGACCTTCCTCGAAACAAGCCACATGTCCAACGTACAGGCTATGCGGCATGGCGGAATATGGATAGAGGGCCAACATTATTTGGAAAGAGTTTATGGGATGTTGATCCATACAGATACCTTGCATTGCGAGTGAAATCGGACGGGAGAAAATACTACGTTAATGTACAGACAGAATCCGTGGTCTACACAGATATACATCAGCACCGATTGTACGCGCGAAAGCCTGGCGAATGGGAGACGATTCTTATAAAGTGGCGTGACTTTGTCAGAACAAATTATGGGCAGGCTGTAGAGCCACAGACGGAAATATTGACGCAGAAAGTCCGGACAGTTGGTATCGGTCTCACAGACCGTGTTCCTGGACCATTCGATCTAGCGATCCAGAAAGTTTGGGCTACGAATGGATTGAGTGAGAGTGAGAAGATAGAGGATCGGAGGAAGGAAACGGTTACAGAGCAGGGACTGAGGGTGGAAAACGGGCCAGTGGCCAAAGTATCATGAAATTATATAGTGGGCATCCTAGAAATTGTACAAAATCACCGTGGACGCACATGGTCTCCTCAAGTCTTCCGTGTTCAATATGTTAGGCTGTAACCGGATTAAATCCACGAAATACCTTCTGAATGGTAAAATAGCCCAAAGTCCTTCGTGTTCTAAGGGTTTTACTGCAAACCCGGCGCCTGGACAAACAACTTACACAACTGCTACTGATTGAAGGACTTCTATCTGGTAGCTCCACCATAGAAACTTAACAATGCATCGTCTTCATCTTTACGCAGTATGTCACGTTACTTGACCTCTCCCAAGATTGGGCTTCTAGCCCTAATATCGCTGTATTGCGACTCCGTCGTTCCATCGACGGCAACCATCCCTGTCCTCTCATTTCTCGTCTCCCACCTCCTACCTGTTGGCGCGACAGTATTTCCAAAGGACTCACAAGCCACAGATCGCAACATTGTGATCTCTCTCGAAGATTTTCAGAAAGCTACAATTGTTCTTGTTTCAGGAATCCCCGGACGTACAGTTTGGGATTTGTTACTCAAGAAACTATGGGAAATCAATTCGCTCGACGCATTAAATGCGTTTTTCGATAACCTTTTACTTTTACTGGAGAAAACACGAGACGAGCAGCAGAAAGACGCCGAGGAAGGCATTGTGTCGGAGCCAAACCGAATATTACTCTCTCGAGTTTCACCATTAGGGGCTTTCGTTAGAAGAGCTCAGCTCGAGTTTACAAGACTCCAGATACATGATAGTATAAAACTGTGGAAGAGCTTCGTCAAATACCGCGAGCCAACTCTGCCTTTGTGGAGGAAGAGGAATCCTGCAGCTGGGAAGAACACTTTTGATGCGAATCTGGAAGGTAACAATTTCGGCTTGGGAGACTGGCTCACGGAGGTTGCATATGGCGACTTTGATGATAGTGACCGCAAGGAGGCGATCATCAGCACTGACGATGTGGAGAAGCTTCTAGAGTACCAAGTCGATCAGATGCAAAGTACGCAGAGGAAAATTCCCTTGTTACTGGATTCATCATACTAATACCCCACTGCAGAAATGGGTAGTAGGCTACCACAGGGAATCAAAGACCGGTTCCGCAGGATGGTTGAGACGGGTGTTACGATTCCCAGTTTATCTCACTATGTCGAGTACACTTAATACTTGCCAACTATTGCTTCTAAGGCACAATTTGACCAACTGGCAGATTTCTCGACTCGTGGAAAGCAGGCGATTATCCATCCTCGTTTGATAACCTACATCGTTACTTTGACTACACAATGCATAACCGGGATCGGACTTTCTACCAGTACGCATTACTGAATCTCGCTACTCTGCACGCGGATTTTGGCTGCTTTTCCGAAGCTGTGACTGCAATGCAAGAAACGATCTCAACAGCCAGGGAGAACAATGACATGGCTTGCCTGAACTATAGTCTCAGTTGGCTGTACCATTTCGGCAAAGCTCATCCTCCACAGATGGATGAGATACAAAAAAGAGGTATACTCGGGACGGAAAAAGAAGCTCTGGCTTTCCTTAAAGCCAAAGCCAAAGAGACGAGCATGTGGAGCCTTTTGAGCATTTCTTTATTGAGCGAGGCTAAGCTTGCGATGAGTAACGTATGTTTTCTTTCCGGACTATAATTAAAGACCTTCCCTGACCTGCGATGGGTGTGATAGGGTGATAGCGTAGCAATAGCGTTTGAGAGCATCATGAAAGCATCGTACTTAAACGTCACCAAAGATGTTGTGAACGCCATTGGTAGCCAGATGATGATGCAGTCCTCCATTTTCGGTAGGCTTGGTATGTTCACCCGTGCCAATGTACTCTTGAAGAGTTCACGATTGATGTGATGAAAGGTGTAAGCTGCCAGGCGTGGCTGTATGGCGAGCTCTTTATCCAATGCTATGCTACGCTGTCTCCCAATGAGGATGTAATGAATTGTCTGTGCAGAAGTGCTTTCCTTGTGAGCAAATCAAATGATAGCGTCAACGCCCCAAATGCTGATCGGCATGGACAGCTTGCCCAGAAAGGCCGGTATGAAGATGCCCTCTCACGGTTGGATGAAGCCGACCAAGAAGCACTCCGAACGCTCAAGTATCAACAGTACTGGACCGCTAATCTAGGCGTCCTCAAATTGCAGAGACTTCTACACAAGTGCGTATTCCGGCATCTTTCTGCAACATTTTACTGACTGATCGATAGGGATAATCTCATCGCAGCTGAACATGTTCTCTACCAACTGCGAGCCATCCCGACAATAGGCCAAGACATGTTGTTCAGCATCATGATCCTCGCTATCGATCTCCACGTCCGGCGTCAGGATTATTCCTCTGCCATGAGCGACCTGGAAATTCTCGCAACAAAACTTGATAAAGAAGAAGCAGACATTGTACAGCGAGTCAAGCTGATGATACTGAAGGCTCGCATCTTCGACAAAGCCGGCATACCCCAAAAAGGCTTTTCCGTCGCTCTCCGCGCCGCCACTCTAGCGCATCGAGCGAGGCTTCTCCCTGCCCTTTGGGAAGCCATTGGCGCGACATCCCGTATCCTCATAAGCCTCAAAGAATTCGGCGCCGCCGCTAAGCTCCTCTCCAGCATCATGCCACAAGTCCTTGAGTGCGAAGACTGCGACCTAGCCGGCCATATGTTTTCCTTCCTTGCTGATGCGCACATGGGCATGGCCGGACAGGCGAAAGCTGAGACTCTGCAGCGCAAGGAGCAGCTGGCGAAGGCGTTGGAATATATTGATAGGAGTTTCGATGAGTTCTCGAGCATTGAGGAGATTAGGGGGCAGTGTGAGATGACGGCGAAGAAGGCCACGATCATGCATTTGAATGGGGATCCGGTGCTAGCAAATGACTGTGCGGCGAAGTATCTGGACATCAAGAAGGCTGCGAGGGAGACGTGAAGTTGTAAGCAGAGTATATATACAGAAATGGCTACGGTGCATCGAGTCTGACCGCCCAGACATCATCCGATCTTCAGCTTAATACTTTTCATCCCTAGAATCGATATTACAAGTCCGATATCATTCACAGCGAACCCATTCTGAGGTGAATGCAAGCATCGGGATGGGTGAATATGTACGAAAAGACTGTAAAAGGTAACTCCATACTTGTAGTCTGCACCTTCCAATGCACAAAGAACCCAATCCACCAGTCCACCCATTCCCAGGTGCAGCGTGGCCTTGAATTCCCATCTTAGCCAACCCCCCTCGCCCCCTCGCCCCCTCGCCCCCTCGCCCCATCATGCCCATCATATCATTCAATCCTTGCGGTGGTAGTTGACCTTCGGATTCCAGCTGCAGTAAACGATTAGCGGTCATTCCCTTCTCAACTGCTCTCCACTTTCTTCACTTCGCCCCTCCTCCGGCGGACCCCAGTTCTCATTCGTCCACTCAATACGGAGTACTGCAAGTCTCTTCTCTTCCCCACCTCAGCTCCAATATCAATTGGACCTCATCTCCATCACAAACCGACTTCCACTACTAAAAGTCGTTCACTTACAAGAGAGTCTGTGATTCACAGTCTGGTCAGCCTTTGTTCCAACTCATTTTACGTCAGTCAATAGTTTGCATAACTAACCTCATCACCATTACCCCAGAAATAGTTCTTTGTCCTTATATTCTGGTAAGGATACTCCACGCGTTCCTCCAACGGCGGCAAATGCTCCCAGTGCTCCCAATGCTCATTCCAAAGAACATAAGCGTTGACTGCGGCGATGATTATACAAGGAATAGTGACACTGTCTTGCGTAAGTCTTTCACTCCAGAACCACTGACCCAGGGCTACTACTAGATGGAAATTTTGCGCCAGAGATCTAGCGACAGATAAGTGTTGACTCATATCCAAACGCCTGGAGGAGCGCACTATGCCATACCAGAGGAGGCCGCCGCATGTTGCTTTACAGCCATTCTTTCCCGGTTGAACGCATTGTCCATGGGACCGGTAAGCTTGGCGGGTTCGTGACTGGCGAAACGTCGCTGGATGCCTTGCCGAAGTATTGGAAATTTAGCTTGTTGGCTGACACGCTGCGAAGCGCGCAGGATCTGTCGTGAAAGCATTCTCAGTAGGGTGTTGACAGTATGATGTTACAGCTGTAGACGTCCGGTTTAGGTTGCTTGAGCAAGGGAGCGAGCGAGTTAAGGCCGAACTATCTATCTAAGCGAAAGTGATGTCAGTGAATTCGGGAAACCAGTCCAGGTCGAGCGCGTCTCCCAGTAAGCTATGGCAAGCTACAGCTCTGATACACCACTAGATGATCGATAGGAAATTGTGAGAGTCATGAAGCGTCAGAAGAAGGTAATGCCAAAATGGGTCTTCGAATAACCACTTGGAATGGTATAGTGCTCCTTCAATGCATCCTGATAGATTCTATTGCTAAATGGAGCGTTAGTGAATGGTATACGGTCAGTCACCGAAACCTTTGAAGTTCTCTGCTCAAGACTACAGCTCCTCATACGCTTAATGCGCTCGGAGTGACGGTTTGTTAAAATCATTCTACAGGAATCCCTTCGGGTACCAACCATGGCGAGACAAGCGGTCATTTGCGGTAAGCTCTCAAGATGGTATATCTTAATCTTCTTCTGAGAAGTTCTACCTAGGCCATGTTCGATATCCTAGAGGCGGATATTGTCATCTTTCAGGAGACCAAAATCCAACGCAAAGACCTTGATGACGGACTTGTACTTGTGCACGGGTGGGATTGCTACTTCAGCCTACCAAAACATAAGAAAGGTATATTAGAAGCTTTGAAGTTTTCAAAGCCTGATATTAACGCTTCATAGGCTATTCAGGGGTTGTCATCTACACAAGAAACTCGGTATGCGCGCCTATTCGCGCTGAGGAGGGTATTACTGGAATCCTTTGCCCACCAAATTCGTCTGCAAGCTTCTCTGAGCTGCCCGCGGAGCAACAGATTGGGGGCTATCCTACATATGCGCAGCTCGCGGCCTCCACGATCGATGCCACGACCTTAGATTCTGAGGGGCGGTGCGTGATCCTAGAATTCCCCGCTTTCGTTCTGGTAGGAGTCTACTGCCCAGCAAATCGTGACGAGACTAGAGATGAGTTTCGTCTTGGCTTCCTTAATCTTCTCGATGCCCGTATCCGCAACCTGATCGCAATAGGCAAGCGTGTGTTTCTGACAGGCGACCTCAATATATCAAGAGACGCGATCGATACCGCTAATCCCGAGTCGACAATGCGCAAGAATGGCATGACAGTCGAAGAGTACGCTTCAACACCAGCCCGCCGTCTGTTCAACCAGCTGCTCGAAGGCGGAAAGGTCTTTGGGGAAAGCGACGAGGGCAGGGAAAAGGCAGTCATGTGGGACATTTGCCGAGGTTTTCATCCGGATCGCAAAGGAATGTTCTCGTGCTGGGAGCAGAAAACCAACGCAAGGCCTGCTAATTGCGGTGCTCGTATTGATTACGTTCTTTGCAGTCTCGCGATGAAGGACTGGTTCCTGGACTCTAATATCCAAGAGGGGCTTATGGTATTATACCTTTAACCAGGCTTCCTACTAGCCAAAGCTAATTCAAGCATAGGGATCGGATCACTGCCCAGTCTATGCGATTTTGAAGGACAAGGTATCCATTGATGGCGAGGCGCTCGATGTGCACGATGTCATGAACCCTCCGGGAATGTTCATAGAAGGCAAGCGTCAAAGGGGATACTCTAGGAAAGACTTACTGCCATTATCGGGAAAGCTAATTCCCGAATTTGATCGCCGAAGACACATAGGAGATATGTTTGCCCGCAAGCCCTCTCTTCCCAAGTCGCAAAGCGCAGGTGCATCGCACACAGTGCTAGACAGTACCCCTTCTGCAGGAAGAGAGCCTACCGTGACTCAGGATGAGCCCATACCTGCACCAAGCACCGCCATAACCCAGACTTCGGAAAATGCAACCGTGTATTCCAGCTCGTCACCATCATCGAGCCGGAAGCGATCTCTAGCAGATGCATCTACTAACAAACCGCTAAAGCGTGCAAAGTCCGGATCTGCGACAAAGCCACCTCCCGCAGTCACTAAGGGGCAGCAAAACTTGAAGGGCTTCTTCAAGACTAAGCCTGTTTCTACTTTCGATGCTGATAGCACTGTCCCAGGATTGAAAGCAACGCCCTCGGCCCTCGAGAATATCTCGAGTACTTCTCTCTTGCCAGCGGTTCATCTTGTGGAAAGAAGCCCGACTACCGACTCAGGTTCACGCATAGGAGCTGCAACATCCTCTGTGGGCACTTCGCCCCAGAAGACTCCTAACAACAGCCAGATGGACGGCTCCAATTCCGTCGAAGCATCTCCATCGACGAATGGTAGAGGCGCCCTTAACGATGGAGACGTTGTGCATGATCCTATCGAGAGCAAGGAGTCGTGGACGAAGCTCTTCACGAAACCAGCAGCTCCTAGGTGTGAAGGGCACAACGAGTCATGCATTAGCTTGCTTACGAAGAAGAGCGGGATGAACTGTGGAAGATCTTTCTGGATGTGTCCTCGGCCGATAGGCCCTACTGGAGTGAAGGAAAGGAACACGCAGTGGCGTTGCCAGACATTCATATGGTGTAGCGACTGGAATCCCAATAGCGCTTGAATGAACTCTCGCTCTTAGAACCAACCATTCGAGCTCCCAGTCTGTCAGAATGCGTGCACCAATAACACCGCCGTATTTCTTTCTTAGAAGGCCGCTTGCCACAGTATCAAATGTTCCGTGGTCCAAGCCGCTGTACTCCGAATGCTACAGCGAGTATCTGGGAAGGAAGAAGGTCCCCGTACCAAACCTCTCGGAATCCATGTTCCGAGCCTGCTGACGAACGTATAGCCAGCGTTGCTGATTTGCATGTACTAGCCATGGACTAGGAGACCATACACCAGATATCCTAAACGGAACAGGTACTAGCTGGACTAGGTTCAAAAGGGGGCTCCTTAGGATTGCTCTGGATGCGTGGCATCTCTGCTGTGGCTGGAGTGCATGGCATAGCAACACCGGATGAAGAGGTTGGAAAGCTGCTACACGGTAACCGTATAGAGTATTTAGATAGACAATTCTACACCAATTGTATAATCGTCAACCAGCCATAGCCGAAAATTGAAACCCTCCCTTCCTTGCAGAAGCTTGCGCATCAAGTGTAGCAACTTGAATTGGCATCCCTAAGGCATGCAGAGGATATGAACCCACTGTATTCCGTAGAGGCATATCTATGCTAAACATCATGACTGTGCTTGATATCCATTACCTCCTCTGTCAAGCTATCGCATTTCGTAGGAATTTTGCGACCGAACAGCTGCTGGTCGGAAAAGAGTAGATGAATAATAAATGTGCTGCAATTCCTGCATCGAGAATTCTTTATTCGTGCTCGGGAAGGGCCAAATGTCTCGCCTTGAAGGATTGGGAGTTCTTGAGATCGGGAAGCAATACAGCTCCCCCAACGGGAAAGTGAACATTCAGAAGACTGCTTTTCTTTGTCCCAAACGTTTCGCTCTGCTTGGAAATCTTCAAGGCCTTCCCCCAAAAGTCCTTCAGGGCCCAGGGACGTGGTCAGGAATGAACGAAACCAGGCTGAGTGAAAGGAGTCGCCTAGCAACCGTTTAGCCTCGGGGGCCAGTGCCGAAAACGGCGCAACAAGTGATTCAAAGGTGTTGGCTGAAAAAGAAAAATGGGAAAAGCGAGAAGGGTGTGTTGAAGATGATTCACATTCCTCTCACGTCTTCCCTAGCAACCCATGACTCAGAACAAAGAAAACTCGGCTGGCTCTGCACAGCACCAAAATTCCCTTCTGACTTCACGATAGAACTATTCCTGCTTTTTGGAGTGTTGTCACCCTAGTCCTGAATCAGGAAATACAAGCTAGTGACATTCACCATCCAACACACTGCCTCTGTCTTGACTTGCATCTACTTTAAGTTCTCATCCTTTCCTGCCTACATTCATTCATCTCTAAAATGTCGAAGAGAGTTGGTGCTAAGAGCCATGAGGTTCCACTCTCAGCTTCAGCTCGTCGAGCTCGCAACCAAGCCCAGAATCTAGCATCCCGAGGTTCACTTGCACATGCTGAGAACGAGGTGAGGGAATTTGAAAAATGCTCGAATAAGATAACTGACGTTATTAAAGGTATGAATACTTAGTCACAGCTTTGTAAACGATCTGACATCTTCAGATGCATCTCAAGTCGAATCTGCTTGCAGCTTCGACTTTCTGAATGTCATTCTAGAAGATCTGAAGCATATTCAGGTCGGGTGTCTTTGAAAAGATTATTATGAAATATCAATTATTGAGGAAAAGTTGATTGCGACTATAGTAGAGCTCAAGCGCCTTCAGGAAAATTCTGAACTCTATTCGAACAAAATTGTTCAACGGGACTTCTTGCAACTCGTTCGTAAAGCCTGTGATGGCATAGCGAAGACGTTACAGGATACGAAAGTCTTGAGACAGGCTCATAGGGATTACAGCAAGTTTCTCGAGGACTTTAACCAAGCGGAAGCCCTACCAGACCACGATGAACATCGCACACCTTGACAACAATTTCTCCACAATCATTCATCAGGCAGTGGGATTGAAGAACTTCGAACAAATGGAAAGGGGTGCGCCTACCTTTTCCCCCCTTCAGGAGTTAGAGTGGTGTACCAGATGCATCAAGCTCTCCAGTCCGCTGTGTGTGATATTCAAGCGGTAGGTGAAATTTCCTATTCACACTTCAAACCTTGTATGCTAATGCCGATCAATACAGTTGTCTGATGATCCCGCAAGCACAGTAAGACAAACTTTCTAAGCACGGATTCATGGCAGTTGTGGTATTGTACTAATGGAGGCATAGATACCTCGGGTCGGGAAGGTCAACACGAAAATCTCAATAGAGGGAAACTTTCGAACTTTTCAAAAGGTACATGGTCTGAGCCAAGTATTCTTCCATGTTACTAATTTCTTTATAGTCACTGACAGCTCTTCGTCCAACCCTTGCAGTGTGTATCCCCATATGAGCGTAAGACCAATGACAGCGCAACTGACACTTGAAGGGATCTGCGAGAGAGGCAAGAAGTTTTGGACCAAAGAGGCTAGAAACGTTGAATGCGGACTTCGGTAAGAGAACCACTTGCGTAGATCTGCTATATGGCTAATTTGGTTTGACAAGCTGGGTTGAACGGGCAGCGCCAACGTTCAATAAATCAGCTGAGCGTACTTATCCATGAGCTCCCACCACCACCAGCGCTTCAGGAGCGCGTTAGAGTAGCAACTCTTAATATTGCAGCTGCTAAGCTGTTTGAATAGACATAATGTATCAAGCGAAGCTTCAGTATGATTACTGAGATTGGAAAACCACGTGGTACCAGAAGTTTGCAGAGCGTACTGTAGTCGGGCATGCCTACTGTGTGAATTGACTATGTACTTTGAGAAAGCAGGTGACACCCTTGATTTTAGCTTTTCTTTGTGTAGTGAAGAAAGAAATCTGCCAGCCTCCCACATTTAAATTTTTTTGACTCACCTAACACATTAGCCTCAACACAACGATAAATCTCGACATAACAACAGCCTTGACACAGCAACAACCTCAACTCAACAACAACCTCGACACAGCAACAACAACAACCACTGCAACATCATACCTGGATTTCTCTGCAGCTTGTATTAAAGTAAGCAAACTGTAACCCACGTTGACAATCTTCTTACAATTCTTTGCATTCCAGCCAGACCCTACATTCATCGCACGCTCACTTCATCTTGTCTATTGTGAGCAAAGATGAGCACCAGCTCAGCGATGCAGCGCTTCTACGACACTGCGAACCCGCAGCAAATTGCGATGATGATCCATCATGCAAACCTGCCAAAAGCAGGCACACCCTTGACAGCGCTGGTAGCGCATGGCAAGGTCAAGAAGAATGATGGTGACTCTGCTGTTCATTCCACCAAGACCACTAGGCCTCTGAATTCCTGGATGGCCTTTCGAAGTACGCCATCTTGGACACCCTTCATGCAACTTTCGCTGACCAGATCTTAGGCTATTACTCCGTGCTGTTCACCCACCTTCAACAGAAGGATATTTCTGGGTTTCTCACGTTTTTGTGGCAGACTGATCCCTTCAAGGCGAAGTGGAGCATTCTCGCCAAAGCTTACTCTGTCATCCGTGATCATGAAGGAAAGGAGAAGGCCCCTCTCGACGGCTTCCTGTCGATCAACGCCAATTTCATCGGCATCATCGATCCAGGATCTTACCTGGTCATGCTTGGCTGGCAGATCGCCGCGGATGGTGATGGCCAGATCGTGCTCCGTCGGGAGTTTGAAGTCAACGTCAACTCTCTTGATGTTCACTTGCTTACCACTAACGCATCGGTGAACGATGTGGTTTGCAACAGCTACCTCCATGGATACATTGTGGGGGGCAGACCTGCGGTCGCTCCGAACGGACATGGGGCAACACTGACAATGGCCACATCAACACAGCCATTTTCACGCGTTGCAGAGTCTGCTTCGGCAGAGTCAACTAAAGAGGATGACTTTGAAGATGCAGAAGGTCCGGCTCTTAACGATGGTGATTTGAGCGAACTTGGTTTGTTGTCGGATGAAGCAGAATTGTCTGATGTAGTATCAGACTCTGGCAAAGATGTTCAAGAAGAGATGGAAGATGCTGCCACCTCTGCCGGAGATGGACAGACGCAGCTAATCCATGACAATGCCCAAGAGCCGACTCTTTCCCACGATGAGATCATTACCACTACCTCCTTTGGTTTGACTCCTAGTGCTGGTCCAAACAATTTGAGTCCCACGGTTCTTCACTGGATCAACAAGGGTCTACCAGACCCTGCAGTCGACCCACCAGTATCGAGTCTCGCCAATACGGCATATCACCTGAGCGGCGAATACCCCTTTGTTTCTGAATTTGATCCGAAGATGCCAAGCTTGCACTTCGACCCTTTCATGGGCAATAGGTTCAACGCCTTCAACATGAGCGACTGGATCAACGATGAAGAACTTTAGGAACCAGGGTGAGTTTGAGTAATCTTTCTAATAGTTCTCAGAAGCTGACATGTCGCAAAAAGCAGAGATCCTGTTTGTCCGGCTCCGGAAGTTACGTCTGTCTGTTTAATACATCGGAGTACTGTCGCAACGTACTCTTATGAGCAGAATAACTTAGGGTTGGCTAAAAGATCAAGCGTCGACATACAGGAGGTTTCTTACGAGCGAGCATCTACACATCCTCAAGGCCTTGAACTCTCTGTCTTGAGGTTGGCAACATAGCTCGTGAAGTGATGGTACATGAGGAGGAACCAATAAGCTGGGGATTTTTTTCTATTGACATTGACTGCGCGGTGGTGGCAAGCAGTATCACAGTTCTCCATTGAGGAAGCTTGATATCTGTGGTGAAGCTGTTAGTGCAAGCACCCGATACACTGTGTATATGGTGCACCGCATACCCATGATGCGATACTTAGGCAGAGAATTTGTTAGACATAAAATCATAAAAGTCTTTGGACACCAAGTTACTTCAAAATGGAATGCGGTGGAGATAGAGTTGGTCCGTTCTTTTGGCTCCTTGGCAATCACATTCCCATGATACTGCCGCGAGCGCTTATTGCGTCCCAAGCTCTACATTACCTGCCGCTTGGCAATCTACTATGGCAGATCATATCGTGCAAACTGAAATAACTCGAATCTCAGATGTTGGATACGTAAACGGGGATGTTATAGATCAGTGGTGTAAGCAGAAACGCACGAGTTCCACAATGATGTACACCGATTTACAAGGTTCCAGTCGCAGCAAAGGAATTTCGACTGCGTGCTGTCACTTTGATGCAGCTAAAGGTTCTCCGTCGGATGTTGAGTTTTCCTCGGTGTGTTGCTGTTATCAAAGCTCGAGAACTCGAGAGACAAAGGCCCAAGAAATCTATGTTCCGTCACTAGATAGAATACAGGATTCAATGAATGGAGGAAACTTACTCGGGAGGTCTGACACATATGAGGGTTACATCAATTGAATGAAACCGATCACCTCGGCCAATTAGTAGCTTATGGAGTTCAACCGGAAGTCATGAAGCCCTACTTGAAGGTATTAGATTGACGCCTACTCCACCAGGCATGCGACAGCAACTCATGACTTGCGTTGAGATTCTCAACCCTTCTATGTGGCGCTTAACGCGAATCGCGATTAGCGATAATCTGCATGGATGATCTACGTACCTACCTTATGTTAACAAAACCATACAGTTGTCAGTATATAAACTTAGATCATCTTTTTTACTTCCATATTTCCCATTGTTATTACACCTTAGGTGCAAACCCTCGGGCTCCCTTCTTCATCCCTCCGTCGTAATTACTATGACTCCATCTGGTCACATCATGAGAGTGAATGGTCAAGGTAGGTCATCATTCCCGCCCCCAAGACCTCTTCCACTCGCATGATGACCATATGAGGTCAGAAAAGAAAGTATTCGGAATGGCCTTCGTACCGCAACTGCACTATTCTATCACGAATATCAAACGAACACGCAAATAGTCAAATGTAATGACAATAGCACCAATTATACATGGAAATGTTAGCTGATATGAATTATAATATATATCTATCCATGAAAGTGATTGTCACCCTGTTTAAGAATAATCCGATCCACCCGATGCTTCTGATTCAAAACAAAAGGGTTAATATCCTTTTCTATATCCAACTTTTCCCATTCATCATACCAGGCCAGTTCCAGTTCCAATCTACCCTTGATAAAGGGTCGTCGACGTGATACTCGATCCTTTATGAGGTTTCATATATGCTCTATGGGATTAAGATCAGGGCTATTGCCTGGCCAAAACAACATAGCTATTTCCTGCTCCATAAACAAAGGTCTGTTTCATTGCGAGGTGTGATTTGAGGCTCCATCCTGCATTAATAAAGCCCTGTTTGCATGCGAAGCCTTGAATTTCTGATAGGCGGGTAAAAGAAGAGGCTGAAGAATAGATCTATTATAGCGATACCAGTCAATCCCTCCGCGTGCAGAACGTTCACATGAAGGTACCTTAGCGGAATTATGAGGAATGGCTCTACCGTAGCAGCACCGTAGTACTACCATAAAATATTGTTACTGTAATTCCTGAGTTACATCGCCTTTAGGCAGTTCTCTTAATGACACGTTATTATAAAATATACGCTTAGAATTTCTAAACGACCTTGGAAAGGAACGGTGATGAAAATAAGCATATGTAAAATACAGTATCATGTATCATGAGCAATACCTGCATCATCCTCCTGCAATGTCTCTTCGTAGTCACTCACCTATCATCTATGCTCTGCACCCACCTCCGTATCAACCTACCCAATACTCACAGTGACCATGCGCATGATGCTCACGCAGCTCGTGCGATGCACCCCCGCGTAGAAATTGGCTGAATCGATCGATTCTAAGCTTGAAAATGCAGAAGCGTTGATGTTGTCTGAAATACAGTCTATTCGAAGATAAGGCTTGACAGTATTGTAGCAGTTATCTTGAAACTACACAGAGCTTCAGATTCTACCGTAGCAACACTGTTTTATTTGATATCAGTGTATTATCTTTAAACGAATATTCAACTAGACTGTAAGAGTATCATTTTGTCACATATATAATGAGCTACTGTAAGTCAGTATATTCACTATAATACCGCCTTTAGACGGTAATTTGAACCATTACTGTATAGATACAGTTAAAGGAAACCATATATTTCCGTTAAGGTAGAATAGTGATAATAAGATGAAATTCTGAATATATGGTGGGTGCGGATAAACTACGTTAGCCGTACGGCAGCCGTACGGCAGTCAATTGCGGAATCCGAATACTTTCTTTTCTCAAGAGGAACCCCGAAATATGCAGAGGTGGCAATCCTATCTCAATGACCAACAAAACCACATTCTGAAACCCCAACTCCCTCATCGCCCCTCGCAATCCTCTCTCCTTGATATTATCACTACATAACATATTTACCTTCCCGATGCTGGGACCGCCCTCCCCCCTCGACTTCGACAACGCACTTACAACACGACAGCGACAAGGACGAACAGCGCTTGGGTACGTCCAAGGTGACAGCCAGACAGCAGGTGTTGAACGCGTTTTGCTTACCTTGTGTGTGCAGATTTTGGGATGTAGTAGATAGATCAGCATAGCCAGCAATGCAATGGTCAACAGCCCAGTATCACAGTTCAAGAAGCTTATTGTCTTTTGCAAGTCGAGTCCCGATTGCTACATACGTTCCAGTAGCACCCATGCCCGTGTGCTTCTACATCGTTGCGCCAGCTAGCTACACAGGTAGGCCATTGCCTTTACTCTCGCTCCACCTCCCGTAAAACCGGCACACAGTCGTAGAACAAATGTACAGCAGTCTTTTATTTACACTCAAGCACAGCTCGACGTACGCTGCATGGTACCCTACTAGTCTTCCTGATACGAAACTTTACGCATCTCGCCCAGCCTCTGTCTGGCTTGCTCGAGCTTGTTTGTTAGTTGGAGAATCTCGACCTGTGTTACGAGGTGCGTCAGCATATGGTCCAACAACCATAGTACGCGTTGCCCCATCGGCGGCGAGGGAGGCACAAGCGACAATACTAACCTGTTGTTCCATCTCCCTGACTTTGAATTCATGCCCGCTTAGAGCTCCATAATCCATATCTTCGCCATCATCTTTATTCTTCTGTGCAATAATATCCTGCACCTGCCTGACAAGACCCCTACAAGCCTTCCCAACCGCTTTGCTCGCTTCTTCGAGCTGATCCTGCGTCCGGCTTCCAAAATTGGCCTTAACTCTGCTGGCGGCTACGAGCTGCGCTGTGGAAGCGGCGACATCGTTGCTGGCTACAATCAACTGCTCTGGGCTGTTCCGCCCGCTGATGACGCCATCAGCGGTCTCTATAAGTGTGTTGGTAGAGGAAGCAACGGCTTTAGCTGCGGAGATCAGACCCTCGGTCCAGCGGTTGTTCTTCTTGTAGAACGCTGTTCTGGACGAGGAGCCACGACCCTCCTTGACGATTTCTTGCTGCGAGGCAGTGGCGGCCTTGATGAGCTGGGCGATAGCGTTGGTCACGGCGATTGCGGATTCGAGGATGCTGTCGTGGATACGGAGTTCGTAGGTGCTGTAGCCATCTCTGGGTTTCTTCATCATCTTGTTTAGGCGTTCTGCGGCAGCGTCAATGGCTTTTGCAGCGTTGGTCAATTCGCGGTCTACAAGGTCCCCGAGATCTCCGGAAGCGTTGGTGATCTTGCCCGACTTGGGAGCGAACACATCTGCGAGCTTGGAGAGTTTCTGTAGGTTCATCAGGACTTCGTGGTTGCTGTTGATGACAACGTCTGTCCTTTTAGTGTCTTCTAGGCCTTCTAGACGGAAAGATTGGAGGTTTCGGAAGAAGTTGACGGTGGACAGTGCAGACTGCCGAGCAGCATTTGTAAGCTGATCTGCCTTCTTCTCTTCGGTGGCGAATCGAGTAAGTCCTTTGGTGTTGCTAAGGACGTCAGCGATGGAGCCAGCAAAGACGCTGACAGTGCGGATAATCTCGGCATGGGGACTGTTGGGCCCATCAGCGATGAAATTGTTGAATGCCGTAGAAAATTCGGTGGCACTTGAGGATGCCTTTTCGATCTGTGACAGGACGTATGGTGCTGATGCGTTTTGGTTACCTGCCTGCATCGAGGAGTCTAACTCGTAGAGGGCATCATCTACACGTTGCACACCACTCTGCAGTACGGAATCGATAATGTCGTTGATCTTCTGAATATTGCTCATAAGGACTTGATCGATTTGCTCGTCAAGTGCCTTGTCAGTATCCCCACCGCTCATCCTCAACTCGTTAAGCTCGAGCAGTGTTTGGTCCATTCCGGACTTGTAAATTTCGAGCTCTTCTTCCTTTTCCCGTAACTGGCGCTCGAGATCACCATCTCGCTCTCCAAATTTAGAATGTACATCGTCTAGAGCTCGAGTCTTATTCCGAAGCGCTTCCTCTAGGTCCGCCATTTCCCTGTTGTACTTCGACAGCATTGAGGACAACTCGTTACCCTTCGCCCGCTCAGCATTGTCGGCCTTCTCTAGCGCAAAGCGAAGCTCTCGCTTAAGCTTCTCGACTTCCTCTCTATGACCGCCTGTAGATCGATCCTTCTCATGTAGAGCTCGATCTCGCTCGCGAATCATATCCGCAAGCTCCAGGTTTTTCGTCTTGATTTCGCGCTCTAATTTTTCTCGTTTGTCGATCGCTTCTTGGGCGGAAGCGGCCTTCAATTGGACTCCCTTGAACTTCTGCAAAAGTTCGAGATGCTCATGTCGTAGCTGCGAGTATAGCTTCGCCAGAGCTTCATACTTGGATCGCCATGTATTGACCTGTTCTTGCAGCGCCCTTATTTGGTCATCTTTGGAAGCCGTCTGTTGACTGAAATTATTGTTCAACTGCGTTAGTTGGTTCTCCAAATCCTTCATCCTTCGGTCATACTGCTCAAGCATTAGCTGGTCTTGTTCGTACTGTGCTCGAGCGTTAAGGTTCTCTCGTTCCAATTCAGCCATCCGGCCTTGTGTCTGCTGCTGGTATTGATCGCGCATCAATTGCTCTTGCGCCAAGCGTTGCTGCTCGGCCTGGAGTCGCCGCTGTTCCTCGAAATCGCTCTCGGCTTGCTGCTGCGCCAATTGTTGCTGGTATTGTTGCTGGTTCCACTGCTCTTGTAACCTTCGCTGTTCTGCATCATACTCCTCTTGCTGCCGCCGCTGTTCGTTTTTCCAAAATTCGTTGATCGGTTCGGGATCTGGTGCTGATACAACTGGAGGAGGTGTTGATGTTGGTACTGCCCTCGTCTCGAGCTCTCTGGCTGGTCGCTTTGGTAAAGCTGGTTTATCTTCATCTTCCGCAAGTAAACTGGGTGGCTCTTGTGGTAATTTGGGTACTGTGATCAAGCTAGTCAGATACCGGAGATTGGAGCACTCGTAGTAGAATTTAAGCAGGCGGTAATGCTGTGTATCATATCTCCCTCGCAAAGGTTCCAAAGCATCATCGTCGCCGGTAGTAGTGTGCATTGCTCGAAGCATGCTTGTGACAAATTTGTAGATACCATAGCTTTCTTGCACTAATGGAACCAATGCTGATATTCTGCACTCGTTGTTTGCGCCGCTACGGAAATGGGAGAAGATGAGTTTTTGGAAGGAATCGATCTGGTCCTGAAGAGTCATAAGGTCAGATATCGTCTCATACCCTTCGTTCGGGTCGTTTATCGACTTTAGACTGATGTATTCCTCATATTCGAAGAGACCGTTAAATTCAGGATGCTGCCTATGAAACGCCAGCTTTGCCAGCAAAAAGTAGACATATTCTCTGATCAGAGGCCCGTAGCCTAGCGTGATTGTAAGCCTCTGTGCTTCCGTATACCCCTAGTAACCAGTCCACTTATCTTAGAACAGCCATGGAGCGTAACCGAAACGTACCTCTAGCGCCTTCACCCGAGACTCCTCTTGTCAAGCTCTCTAACCAGTTGATATTGGCCTGGGCTTCTTTAACCACGATTGGGTGCCCCTCTTGCAGCACTTTATGTACAGTGATCAGGGCTTTGAAAGTTTGGACTTCGTCAGCAAGGATAGGTTGCCTGCAAGCGAGGTCGAGAGTTCTATTAGCACAATGTGATTCAAAGACCTCCTCGGGGGACTCAACAAAGTCGAGTTTCTGTAGACCCACACTTTCATGCCTGCCCAGAAGGACTGTGAGGATTTATGGTCCCATGTGTACACAATGGAGGCGCGGACATGTTTTCCTTAATAAATGTGAGCTCGAAGTATGGTTCAGACGGGGTGTATGCGAGGCAAGTACGTTTAGGAGCAGTTTCCTCTATAGAGGCAGATCAGGTTAGCAAAGCTTTACGAATGATATAGAGATGAGGCGTGGCTGACCTATGCTTGTAGCTTTGCGGATATTGATTGCTAGCTCAGTCTCTGACCTAGAGAACGCATCAGCTTGCAAGCCCCCGTTGAAGTTTCGAGGCCTAGAGAAACTTTGGAAAGCCTCACTTGCTCATATCCACATTGCGAGTTGTGTTTCCACCATAATTATGAGACATCTTGGCTTCGGAAGGTCTGCATGAAGCGCAGAGCAGAACCCTGAGTGACTGTCATACGATGCGAAGAGTAAAGAAGGTAGGGAAGGGAGAGAAGTGAAATTGAACAGGAGTGAGGCCTGCGGCGAATCGGGTACGCAAGCTGTAAATTGATCGTAGTCGTCGTCAGCTCAACGCTTAGCCGCAGCTGAGAAGGGAGAGTGAAGTCGTAGAGAAGGAAGCCGTTTTGGAGTGAGAGGACGATAGGTAGAAGAGTTGCTGTAAGATATGTTTCGGTAGACGGCGCATTGATGAGCATAAGGTATGCACATGGGAGACCTCAAGAGCTTCAACAAGGCTCGCTTACGTAACAAGGTATCAAGCCCGTCACTGCCTGAGGTACTGTACGCCAATGGAAGGTTCAGTGATTGAGAGAGTTATGATGTGATATAGATACTGTAGCGGAGCTCTTTATTATTCGGCAATAGGAGCTCTAAACTAGGTTTGAAAAAGAATCGATTGGGTATATTCTCTGCCCTCACGATCTCGTAGCTATGGTCAAGAAGTCGAAGAACCCCGACAGCCAAAGTCAAATCCTTCCCCTCCTACCTAGGTACCATTCCAAACGCCAGCCCGCTAATGCACGTATCATGAATGCTCATTGTTCTCCATCCACATGCTCTTAGATCTCTCCTCGGCCTCTTGTGCCAGTTGCCAGCTTGATGATCTAGCCCCATCTTCCTCATGCGAGCTCGACCGATGTCTTACATCCGACTCTACCACAGAAGAAACACTTTCGTGAGCTGAAGCGGATCTAGTATTGTCCTTGGCCGACAGTGTCTTTTCGTCCTTGTTCATGTCCATCTCTAAGAGTCCAACCAACTCCACATGATCTTCGTTAATTGGGCTCGCAGGTTCGGACTGTGGGGCTTCAACGACCATAAGACCATCCTCGGCAGTATCGGTTTTATGTACAGCTTCTTGTACCCTCCGCTTTGGAAGTGAGGGCGCCGGTACAGGCCGACGTTTAGTCTCATCTTGTCGCCGCTCTGGTAGCGCTGGAGGAGGCAACGGCTTCCTTTTAGGCGCACCGTTCTGTGACACTTTTGAGCTAGGTCGCTCAGGCGGTGGCAATGGTTGCCCTGGTGGAGGCAAGGGGCGCCCACGTCCAATAGGATGTTCAGGGGTACCCTCGCGGTCCAGATCAGAAGAATGGCCCGCCTGTGCTCTTTGTTCTTTAGCGCGACTTATTACGTTCCAACCCCAATTTTTGGCCGCAGTCCCTATAGCTGTTATGGACTGTCTTTTCTCCACTGAATCTATAGATCGGGTGTCTGAGTGCAGCGAATTTGAGTATTGGTCGTCATTTCCAAAGCCTAATGTAGAAGAACGGGAGCTCGTGCTCGAGTGTGCCTGAGCAAAGGAAGACTTGCTGGGACTGTTTGGGATACTGTCCATTAACATCTTGTCTGGCACGCTATTGATCTTCAAAGATGAGGTAGAGGAGGAGGATTTTCTAGTCTTGCTGTTCTCCCATAGACTTGGAGGTTCTGGAGGTGATCCGAAAGGCGTTTCAGTGGGCGATGTGGGTTGGGACCGGTTTGAGATAGCCATAATTGCACTTGTAGCATCCTTGTGCTGCTTCGTCTTCATATCATGCTTTGCAGAATCTACACTGGCGTTGTCCATGCTTACTAAGGGCTTAGCCGTTGACGCAAAGGACCGCGACCTCATAGCTTTTGGTGGCTCTGAGCGTTTTTGGCTCCCGGTGGAAACTCCATTCTCCGCTTTGTCAACGAGCGCCTGCGTAGATGCAGCAGCTTTCCTTGCAGTCAAGCCTGGCTCTGAAGGGTCCGAATGAACTGGCATGCTCAATGTTCTTTCGTCTTTAATTTGTAATGGCGAGTCATGAGTAGAGCTTGCGGCAGTATCTTCCCCACGCTCGTACAAAGCCTCCTCGTCCGGTATTACTGTGTGTACAGTAGAAGTAGCAGAGTCGTTATTACATGTCCAGATACCTCCTCTGAATCTTTGGTGCCTAGTATCTGTGAAGGGCACATCGTCCCAGTTGGGTAAGACCAACGTCTCAGCTATGACCTCTCTTATCCTGCTCTCAATTGCGCGCAGAATAACACTGTAGGTTATCTGCCTTGAACTAACGATCGGCTCTATCGCCATCTCCATATCCGGCATGGTTTCGAAGGTGACCCATACACGATTGCTAGGAGGAGGTTTAAACTTTACTAGACCATGGCCTTCGAGCTTCTTCACAAGTACAGCGAGAACAAGATTTACTTCTCGAGCTTTGAAACGAGACCCAAGGTCAATGCGAGCGGTAGCTGCGACTTCCAATCTGAAGTTACCACTGTATTTGATATCGGCTTCAGCGCAACAGTCGCCATCGACTGTAAGATCTTTCAGTCTTGGATTTGTGATGTAAGGAGCGCTATCGCCCATATGGATTTTTTGCAGAACAATTCCGGATAGAAAAGCGGGCTTCTTGACCCGCGAGATTTTCTTCGTGATCTTCCTGCGGATAAAGTCTTCAATTTCCCGAGTTTTATATAGGGCTAGAAAAGCCCTCCCCATAAGCGCATTGATCCATCTTGTCTGCAATTGCTCCTCAGAAGAATGTAGTTTCTGTACAAGCGTAATGATATGCTTGACATCGTATTGTTGCGGTCGAGGCGGGTTATACAGAGCATCAGGCTTGACCTCCTGGTTCTGTAGCAATGCGAAATAGAAGTCCTCCTTCTCTGAACAGTTCTCAGAAAATAAAAAGAACGGCTTCGTAGCAGATACGGCGTCTTCAACATTGGGCTTTCTTGACAACTGTATGGCATTCCTCTTGATCCAGAGCTCGCCTTCGGGAATCTCCTCCCCACCGTTGCATATACTCACATCGTGATGCTCGAGAGAAATAACATGCCTGACTTCTACCTGTTCCGCGTCGTCATATAGCATGAGATGACCATGCCTGAGGACAACGAAGAACACATTCCGAGCTCTTCTGATCGTTTTGCTACTCCATTTTCCGGGATCAATCGTCGGAGCCTGCTTCTTGTCGAATATAGACCTGTACATGCTCTGATATACGCTTGGGCTTTCTGTCGCAATTACCGCCCCCGCAGGTGTAGTCCTTTCGGGTGGTTTCCCATTGATCCCGCCTGGAACATACTCTCGACATACCGCGAAGTAGCCAGCAGCAACGTCGGACTCATGGCCTCGTTGGAATTGCTTGGCGAGATTTGAGGTACCAAGATCGGACTTGATATTGTGACCGTCGTCGCTGGTTTCGTGGACATCGTCAGGAGCAGAAGAAGGACTCGGAGGGCGTTCAGGGAACGTTAGGTACGCATGCAGCAATAGGAGGCAGAAGAGAATAGGAAGGAGGGTTAGTCCGCCGCATACGTAGACGATAGCAAAGGTAATGAAGCTGCCCATCGCTTCATGGCTGGGTGTATGGACTTGAAGCACAGGGTGGTGTTTAAGACACCTTAGCTCTGTTGGAGTTACGCGAATCCTCGGCGATGTTTAAATTTGGGCAATCGAATCCTACGGCTTTCTGGTATAACAATAATTCGAAATTGATCTACAAGGTTCCTCACAATACCTGATATCATTCAATGTCAACAGATCTTGCCATGCATTTCGTGTACTATTTACATCGAAAAAGAGGAGCAGGCCCCGTGGGGCCTCCAGATGCCGACGACGCCAGAGCACTCCAGAGTCTCTGTGAAAACACCATATTCATGCGCTTCCCGGGGTATCTTATGCTGCGCCGGCAATGCTATACCCAGACCATAAACCAATATTCTACCATTGAAGAGGATCGCTTTCCAATTCCACTAAGACTTTGTTGACCGACCCTGTGGCCATCTGAGAGTTCCGCAGACTCGCCCTATGCCTTGCCCTTGAATAGAACACCGGACAGTCTTTGCTATCACATCTGACATCGTCTCCCCATGCAAGCCCGGCACATGACCGGCAAACTTTATCAAGGTCTATAGCTTTATTCTCCGCACTTTTCAGCTTTGTCCGAAGTTCCAGTAGTGAAGTATCGGGTTGGCGCATGCACTTGCTGCAGATAGCCAGTTCTTCTTCAAGTTTTTCGCGGCATACTAGGCACGAAGAAGATTTCATGTATGATTCGAGGGTTTTCTTTGAGACGATTAAGTCTTTACCTGTTGGGGCTATGCCGGCTTCGATCCGGCGAATACGCTGGAATTTGGGCATCTCATCATACCACTGTCGAACATTGGCTCCCACAAGGTTGAAGATACGCTCCAATGGTGGGATCAAATTCTTTGATATGTAATATTCAGCGTCCAACTCATTGTGTTCATTGTGTAAGAGTACGTCGGGAGCCACACAACGGTCTATCAATCGAGCACCTGGCGCCCCGGTAATGACAACATAGGGAATACGTTCGCCGTACTGAGGTTCCGCTCGAGGATCTTCCAGCATTCTTCTGGTACTGATAAGAGCTCCCGGTGGGGGTGGACCTTTGTCGCTGTAGGTGCCAAGCTTCACTTCCTTCGCGAAGCAGAAGTCCTGGATGGATACCTTGCCCTTCATGATCTTTGTGCACTCACGTTGGAAGTAGGTTTTAACTTCACTAAGATCTGCTGTCCGAAAAAGAACCTTCAATGCCTTCTCCTCAATCTTTTGCTCTGCAGGAGTGCCGTCACGGCGAACTGTCTCGATACCCTTGGCATCGAAATCCGGCTCTTTCTGGTCCTTGCTTTCGTATTTAAAGCCAACATATCGCTTCTTGGCGAGTAGTACGCAAGGGAGGTATACCTTTTCGAATTTGAGCTTCACTGGTCTTGGGTTCATATCGGTGATCGTCTTAGCGATGTCCTTGCCAATGTCGAAAGCCTCGTCTTTGGTGCGCCCTTTGAGATATACAAACAGACTGTCAGTGTCTCCGTAAACGACCTCAGCGCCCCATTTCTCTACGGAGTGAATCAGTGCAATGGCTTTTTCCAATGTTTCGCGACCAGTCTGCACAATGCTATCGGCGATCTCCGAGCACGGCATGCGTCCAGAGAACGATGCAGAGGTATAGCCATACGTAACATTCGCGATGAGCTTCAATGCTAGTTGCCTGTTGTTGAGGAGACGCTGCAACGTCTTGTCGTCCTTGTCGACCTTCATTCCACTCTTAACCATAATTCGGGTTTCGAGGATTTCACCCAGCATCTTGGCCAGCAGTGATTTTCTGATCTCAGGTTTGACATACATTATGCCATTCGGTGCAATGTTGATCTGGTCTTCGAAGATTTCGAGGAGCCTTTGCTCGCGCTGATAGTCGGTAAAGCCCATCTTATTTTGACCACGCCAGTTGACTACTCTACCAAGAAAGGTAGAGTAACAGTAGTTGTACGCAAGCATCACACTAGGATATAGTGACTGAAAGTCGAGGACTAGTAGTGGGCTATTGTAAAAGGCGCTCTGCGGTTCCATGACTAAGGGCAGACACTCCAAAGCGTTCTGCTGGCCGACTTGTTTTCGGCTAGGCGACGGTAGTAAGAAATTTTCAGGCTTCGCAATACGAAACATGAGAGACTCGACCTTGAATTGGGATCCCCTTGAGAACACAGAGAAAAAGTCAACCCCAAGTAAGCGCGCTTGTTCACTTGTTCTAGGAATCAACTCATTCTGTTCCAGAATTTCGAGATCAAGCTGTACCCGGGTAATGTAGTAATCGAGGACCTTCGCTAAGTCTCGGGGCTTGCCACTGGAATACCACGCTGTCAAGTCAGAGAACGGGTAATGCGGTGTGCGGCGATGCAGCAGGTGGAAGACAACATTCTCCATAGTGTACTGTAGTAGGTTCAACTCGCCTCTCATTGCACGCCAAATGTTAATCATGTGTCGTCCAGTCACCCTAATGGTTGAAGTATGGTTGAAGCCCCATCGGTCGTCCTCTTTGCCGAAACGACCGTGCGATTGCGATCTCATTCGGGAAAATTCATCGCAAAGATTGTAGTCGTACTTACACCTTGCTCGCTCAATCATATATCCCCAAGATCCACCATGGACTTCGTAGCCTGTAAGAATGTCCGGATCATAGTACCTGACGATATCTATCATGCGATTGATGAGGTCAAGCTCGTTGTCTTCACTCTCGACTTCGACGGCCGTGTGCTGTGCAATACTGTGGCTGAGCCCACCTTCTTCCGATAGGACAAGAATACCGACATGGTTACCTTCATTAAAGCCGTTGACCTCAAGGTCCTCATCCTCAGACTGCACACACCAAAACACACACCCAATCTCGTCTTTCTCTGGATTCGGCACCAGATTCTCTCGTGTGTTGACATGGATTTCGAGACTCATGATGCTCATGTATTGAGTCTCGTGCTCTACATTCGTTGATTTCTGCCTCTGCGTGTACTTGAAGCCATGACGATTTTTCTGTGTTGCGCCATCAATCTGCGACAAATATTCGACCTTCTGGCTCTTGGCCATACCATCTTGCCCTCTTAGCCAACTTTGCACCTCTGATCCTGTAGGCGGCCGTTCATCA
>JAABUW010000389.1_pt1 | contig 88341 bp, 170 predicted proteins | sample 5560081 | NCBI WGS metagenome assembly JAABUW01 (sample SAMN10711882, study PRJNA513363) | rock metagenome | isolation source: Antarctica rocks | place: Antarctica: Victoria Land, Knobhead sud | reverse complement strand
CCCCTCCACCCCTCCACCCCCTTGCCTGCAGTCTGCTGTGCTTGTTCCCCTGCTATCGAGCTATCGGTGCTTCAGGTGTGGTCGTTCTGTTTTGATGCGAGTCTGTGCATCGATGTACCAGAGGACTACCGCCATCTCATCCATGACATGCACAGCCACAGTGACAAGCTGCGTGAATCACACATCCGTGTGCATCGCGTGCGCGCAGCTGGCGTACAAGTTCGGGGAGCTGGTGGAGGTGCACGCAGCGGACACTTACGCAGAGTTCGTGGAGGCCAACGAGGTGGGCCATTGCCATAATTACTACGTCCTGCGCTGGACGATGATCCGTCACAGTCTTTGCCGTTGTCTCTACCATTGGTTCAGTCATTAACCAGCCTGCCTTTTCCACGCGCAGGACCTGCTGAAGCAGCTGCCGCCGCCTGCAGTCGCCCTGGAGTACTACAAGGTACTCACAGGATCTATCCCTGCACTTCTGCTTGAGCAGCACAGCTGCCTTCCTGAAATCTGCTTTTTGAAGATGCACCGTCACCCATGCGCACAGGTAGTGCCCGGACGCTCCAGATAGGGGTATTTAAAGGTCCCTTAAATGGGTTGTCCAGCCAACAACTGATTATCGTGCTTGCGTGCAGGGTGACGACTTGTACATGTTTGACGACTTCCAGACCTCGGAGCAGCCCGAGCCGCGACGGCCGAACTGCAAGTGAGCCAGAGAGAATCTTTGTTGGGGATTTTCTCGTTTTTTTGTTTTTATGATCTATGTAGTATTTCATATTAAACACACATTTCTGCAAGAGCACTCACGGTCTGCTGCCTGCGATGGCATAGCATTGTGGCGGACTGAAGTTACAGCCTGTCCAGCAGCATGCAATCTGCGCCGAACAGCCACCCTCAGCTAATGATGACGCTTCCTTTTGCGCAGCAACCTATACGATGTCTTTGTGAACATCCGGGACGACGAGCTGGAGCACGTGAAGACCATGGTGGCGTGCGAGGACAACAGCATCTCCGTCGATATCCGGGTGCGCGCCGCCGGCCTTGCAGTCTGCAGCCTGTCGTGCTCATGCGGTGCCGCGCGGCTTGTGTGCGCAGTCTGGGAGCTACTTCTGCCTTAAGTGTCTTGGTGCATTGTTCCCTCCTAATCTCGATGTGAACCTGACGAGCATGGCCGCCTGCAGGAGAAGAACCGCTCAGGCAAGAAGAAGGTCAACAAGCCCGAGCTGAGCGGCAACGTCGCCTGAGGCGGGACGTGTTGATGCCGCCATTGCGGAGGCGGTTTAATCGAACCCATCGGAAAACTCCCAAGGGGAACTAAGAGAGCCCCTCACGCTGACGGTGGTTGCCGGCCTTCATCTTCTTGACTTCTGGCACTGTGCCGCGTCAGAAGTTCAGCAATTGAGTGCGACGGGAACCAGCAGGTCGTCTAGGTAGGTGTGGTGCTCTGAGAGAATCGTGTGCAGGATGCTAAATTGCAAGCACGTGGATTATTCGTGTGGGATAGGAGGATGTTCGAGAGTTGACTCAGGTGTGTCAAGACGTGAAAGCCGGCCAGAGTCAGATTTGCAGAGGGATTCAGCTCTCTGAGAATGGTGCCGATGCTGTCTGCATGCCGAAGTGCATGAAAGACACGGCATTCCAATACCTCATGGATGGATTAATGTCAGGCGCGTTTTGTCCATTACAACCTGTTTGCGCACTGCAAACCGGGTGTCGACCGAAAACGCAGCTCAATATGTCAAGGACCAGTTGTCTCTTCAATGCCGAGTGTTCGCCCCTCACTTCTCGCGGACCTCCACGCCGCCGGAGGCAGCGATGACGCACACATCCACCTGGTGCGCACACAGAAGCGGTTACCAGCAGGGATTCCGAGGGGTCAGTTCGCAGAGGCGAGTACAGATTGCAGCTTCGAAATAGACAAACAATGACCCACCATCTCCATAAACAAGCCATGCTCGACTATGCCATCCAGTCCAGCGATCGCTGCCGCGGCCGCCTTGGCATCCTGGATGGGCTCTGCAAATTGTGAAATAGGAAATTGCATATAATTTGAGCTTGATGAGCAGCAGCAATTGGTGGAGAGCAGCAGCAATAGAAGGAGAGCAGCAGTCAGTCGACGAAGAGCAAATGGCATTCAGGGGACGAAATTCCGAAAATTTATTTGTTCCATGTTCGTTTTTGCCCGCAGCTCACCCTTGAAGTACAGGTCGACGATATAGTTGCTGTTGTCGGTAACGTACGGGCTGCCATCGCTGTTTTCCCGCAGCTTGGCGGTGCTCCCCTTCACCTGTGGCACAGCAGCACGCCAATTGCGCGGTGAGCTCCCGTGCCGCCCTCCATGGGATTCCAACGCCGCTGTCCTGTGCATGTTTCGCATCGACATGGCCATGATCCATTGCGAACTGATTTAGCCAAAGACGGCCGCACGACTCGACACCTCACCTCTGGGAGGTTCTGCAGCCGGTCCAGGTTGTACTTCCAGCAGAACTGCACTATCTCCACCGGCATGGCGTCTGCAGAATGCAGACAGAAATTTTTGGTTTGATTTGGTTTGCTCTTGGTTTGCTTTTGGTTTGACACTGCGATAGCACATTTAACAGATTACGAATGCATCCTGGCACTTCTAATTTGGCTTTCGGCGCACCGCCGCTGCCGCCGAGGCCCTTCACCAGCTTCGTGTCATCCACGATGCACACGAACTTCGACGCTGCCAGTTCCACCATCTGCGCAGCAAGCAGGTGTTACCGTGACACATGCTTATGTCAAGATAGACCTGAGCCGGGAAAAGAGTTACAGAGGAATCTGCGACGGCTCCTGCAGGGATCTGGAGTCAAAGACGGATGCGCGACTGCATCCACACGAATCTGCATTGATGAGTGCGCATTCGCAACTCAATCCACATCAAACTGCATACCCACCTTCTCCCGCAGCAAGGCACCGCCGCGGCCCTTCACCACGTTCAGGAACGGGTCGACCTCATCGGCGCCGTCAATCGCGAGATCGATCTTCGGCTGCTCGTTGAGCGTCGCCAGCGGGATGCCGCGGCCTGGCAGAACCATCGGTGGGATGTCAGCTTCGAGATCCGCCGCATTTGCAGTGTACCAGTCGTGCAGGGCGTGGTACGACTGAGCTCGCAGACATGATCAGCAACATGCATGCATCATGTCATTGGTGCTCTGCATGCATGCGATCGGCGGCTGATGGCAACCCCACAGGGGCAGCAAAGGTGCAGAACTCTCACTCTTTGCCTGCTCGTACGTCTTCACTGATGTTGGCACTGCCTGTCGCACAGCACGATGGATTTGTTGAAATGGAGGCCAGAGGATAGGCCGCGCACCCAAGCCGGACATTGCGAGATGACTTCCACTTGAACACATGCATGCAAGACCATGGGGTGGCCGATCGTCTTTCAGTCTTGGAGTCGACGACTCACGATCAGGTCCTTCAGCTCGCCGCTGTCCAGCAGGTCCGCGATCCGGTCCACAGCGAAAGCTGCAGTTGATCCCGTGCCCAGGCCCAGCACCATGCCGCTGCTCACATACTCCACCGCCTTCCAGGCTGCCTGCTGCTTCAGCTCATCCTGGCTGAGGGCGCGCACCGCCATCCTGGCCGCACGAGCCGGCGCTGCGCGCCTGGCAGTGAACGCTACCCTGCACGGAGCCGGACGCAGTCTAGTGGAGCATGCCCCTGAACTGGTGTGGGCTGCGGCGTGCATGGTGCGTTCAGCTGGGCACGAGACGGTCGGCGATCTGGCGCGAATGCTGAATGGGCGCCAGCCGTGCTGCGGCCTGATGCGCTCTGTTCCGGAGATGAGCCCGGGGTCGCTGTTGCTGTTGCTTGCTTTGGAGCACCCTCGTCACCCTTGCAGGCCGCCCCATCAAAAGCCTGCACTGCAGCAAATCACTGCCTCTTTTGGCGAGGGAATCTGAACCTGACGGCGACACAGCCCGGGTGAGGACGCTGCCAGCCCTTCACCAACGCGCTGGCCCTGTCTTCTCGGGGTGCACTGCACATCCGTTCCTTGTGCAACCTGCATCGCACTGCTCACCAGCCGCTCTGGACACAGGGGAACGCCCTCAGAGCTGGGTATCGCCCTCAGTTTAGCGCATCTGCTGGCCCCTGGGTAGCGAGTCGTTAACTCTGCGGCTCCTGTCGCTGTGCAGGTAGCAGAATGGCTCCCTCTGGTCTGGCCGTGGGCCTGAACAAGGGGCACATCACCACCAAGCGGGAGAAGGTCGCCCGGCCAGCAAACCGCAAGGGGGTGAGCACTCAAGCCGGCGCCCCTGCACAGCGTGGGTGTATGCACCAACTGGAGGACCGCGCCGGCGCGCCCGATGGCCACTCCACATGCAGCTGCCAGCCTGTGCCACTGGCGCCTGGCGATGCCGTGGATGGAGATGGCACATGCGAAACCTCTGCGACCGAGAGCTTGGGACTGTGAGCTTACTTCAATGCAACCCTGACGTGCAGCGCGCCAGCAAGCGGGTGACGTTTGTGCGTGACATTGTGCGGGAGGTCGCGGGCCTCGCGCCCTACGAGCGCCGCATCACCGAGCTGCTCAAGGTCGGCAAGGACAAGCGGGCCCTGAAGGTCGCCAAGAAGAAGGTGGGTGCAAACTGCACTTTTACAGTGGGTTTAGCGAGATGCTGCACACATGGGTCGTTTAATGCGTTGCACATGGGCACAGCAGCAGCATGAGCAGGAAGCATACCCACTCTTGACGATCGAATGCGTAGTGGAATAGTCCCTCTCCATGAGCTGACGTGGCCCCAGCCTGGACTGACGCGTGTTGTCATGTCGTGCTTTTGCAGTTGGGCACTCACCTGCGCGGCAAGCGCAAGAGGGAGGAGCTGTCTAGCCTCATCCGTAAGGGCAAGAAGTGATGCGGGTTTGACGGAGCGGAGGCTGCCTGCACTGGCGGGCCTTTGAGGCGCAATTGGGCGGATGCTGAGCGCGCAAGTGGCCGCGGACAGAGGATTGTTATCTAGCAAAAGTCCACCGCAGCATGCTGCAGCCCGCAAGGAAGGAGAGGACGTGTCACAGTGCTTGACAGTCGGTGAACTTCGGTCGCAGCCTGAGCACCAACGTGCTGGCAGCATCCTGTGCCTCAATGGAAGGTCGCAAAACCTGAAGCGCTGGCATCTGCAAGAGTCGTGACTTTTTCTACTTTCTCTACGAGTCCACTCCGGCATCTCAGCCCAATGGCGGGCCTTGCACGTCACCCTGACCAACTTTCTCCCGAGTAGATATCTCATCCCGCACCTGCCGACACTAGGTATGCCAGGGCGCTCGTCCGGCACTTCATCCTTTGCACATAGGAATATTAGGTACGCAGTAGGAATTGAGATGCATGTTGGACCGTGTCGTGCAGAGTGCAAACTGTTTGCTGCAGTGACGTGCACACGTGTCTTTGTTCGTCGGCCGAGATGTGGCAGTCCCGTTTACATGTTGCCGCTGCGCAATTGAGATTGCGCGACACCCTCAAACCTTGGTCACATCTGCCCAAAGCCGACAGTCCCTGAAAGTGCTAGCGCAAGACTTTGCACCGTGCACTGGTCCGACAGATCTGAATTTGCGGTGGACCTACTCTAGCAGCTCCGTGATCAGGCCCATATGCGCGAAGTCATCCAGGCCAGGGCTGTCGTGCGGCGCCGCAAACGCAGTCCTCTGTTGCAATGAACAGACAGGATGAGTTGCCACCCCACTTGCTTGAAGAAAAGTGGCATTCGTGTTCCGGAAGGGAAGTTGTCGCAACGTGAACGAACAGGGGGTAACCGCCGGCATTTCACCATCATTTGGAGGATGCATCATGTCCACTCGCGCAGCAGCAGCATGCGATGCGCACCTTGGCGGCAGATGGCGGTGAGTACACTTCCGCTGCAGAGTCGGCCGAGCCCGAGGCGGTGGCAACGCCCGCAGGTTTGACGGCTGGCGCGGCGGCCGTCGGCCGCGGCGCAGGCGCGGCGGCGGCTGTATGTGTCAGGTACGGAAAACCGCCGTCGTCGTCGTCCGCCGCGTGGGTGACGCCGTTGGCCGCGCCGTTCAGGTGGCCGTTGAGGCAGATGGCAGCGTCCTGCGGCGGAGCCGGCGGCTGCGGCAGCCGCCGCGCCGACGCGCCCGCCCCCGGCGAGGACGCGACCGTGCTGAGGTAGGAGGCGACTGGCGGCGGCGCCGCTGCCGGCGCCGCCTTCCGGCTGCGAGCTTTGCCGCTGTGTGCCGCCGCCTGGCCGCCGCCTGACCTGCCATTCGCAGCCCCTGCGGCCGTGGCCGCGCCGGCGGCGGCTGTCCTCGGCACGAAGGCCGAGGCGTTGCCATTGAGCACGCTGCCGGGCTTTGCCGGCGCCGCCGCCACGCCGTTGCTCTTTGCAGAGCTGCAAGGCGCGTCGCCGCCCGGCGAGCTGCTGGCCACGCCGATCTGGCCCAGCCCGCCAGACGCTGCACGTGCTGTGTGGCCGTTTGCGACTGGAGCCATTGCCGGGGCTGCCGCTGCTGTGGGCTGGCCCGGATGCGCCGGCCGCTCCGCCAGCATTGCGGTGTCTTCTGCCGCCGCCAACGCCAGCGCAGACAGCGAGGAGCTGCTGATGGACCGCTCCTGCTGCCGCGCCGCGCCGCCATCCCCGCTGGCAGACGCCAACGACAAGTCGCTTGCGGAGGAACGCGAGATCGGCGGCAGGCCGCCAATGCCCGCCCGCAGCTGGTCCGCCAGCGCCGGGTCGGCCGCCGCGTCCAGGCTGCCTGCCCAGCTGCCGGCGGCGCTCGACTGCCGTGAGCTCAGGCTGCTGCCCAGGCTGCTGCTGCCGCTCGCGTCGCCGCTGCCGCCGCCACCGCGGCTGCGACTGCTGCTGCTGCCACTGCCGTCGGCCGCGCTGCCGGTGCCGTTGCACCTCTGGGCACCGGTGCTGCTGCTGCTGACGCTGACCGAGTGCGTGGCGGCCAGTCTTGGTGCCGAGGCGGCAAAGTCTGCGGCCGGCCGCTTCGGCAGCGAAGGCGCTGCCGGCGGCGGCGTCGCGGGCGCTGCCGGGGGTTCTGCAGCCTCGGCCAGCCGCGCACGCAGGGCGGCGATCTCCGCGTCGCGTTTGGCGAGCTGCGACTCCATCGCCGCCACTCGAGTGCGCAGCATCGCGACCTGGCAGTCAATGGCTCCAGAGTCAACAAGATAGCTACAAAGGCAAGTAGCTTTCGTGAAGGCTGATTGGGAAACCAGCCTCACTTGCCACTGACAATCGACACGAGGCATCATATAGGTTGTTGCTAACGTCAATGGAGTTTAATTCGAGATTCGAGATTCGAGATGATGAGCAGGGCCGAACGCTACCTCATTGGCGTCTGCTGCCGCTGCTGACGTCGCACAGCTGGCCGCCCGCAGCGTGCTGCGTGCTGAGGTCGCATCATCCTCTGCGTCTGCACCGCCGGCCTCCAGCTGCTGCTGCGAGGTGGACGAGCCCGCCTGCGAGGCGGCGCTGCCGGCTGCACCGCCGGCGCCACTCCTGCAATGCAACACCCACGTCATGGTCGACCAACGACCATCGGATTTGGCCATCGTGCTTGATTTTGTACCATGCTTCGGTGCAGGATCGTTCAGCGCAACTGTGGCGTCATGTTGATGGACAGTTCAGATGACGCACCCGCCAGACGTCGCGACGAAGGTCGTTGCTAAGGCTGCTGGCGAGGCGCCTCGCCGGGCGCCGCTGCCACTGCTGCTGGCGGACCTCGCCCCGTCGACGGACTGCACTGAGCTGACAGGCGAGTCTGCCGCCGTCGCCCGCCTTTTCGGCTGCGCTGCTGCTCCAGCCGGCAGGGCCTCAGGCTGGGCTGGCTCTGCTGCTGCTGCTGCTGCTGCTGCTGCTGCTGCTGCTGCTGACCGTCCGTTTGCCAGCACCGGCTTGGCCCCCTGCGGCTTCGCAGCGCTGACCCTGTTCGCCGCAGACTCCGGCAGCTGTGGCAAACGCTATGCTCGTCAGTATCACCAGACTGCTAGAGCCACTGCTGCAGTGCCTTGCAGCCAAGTGCATGCTTCAACGGGTGATGAGGATTATGAGTGCCAACCAAAGATGTTGGTTGATCGAAGATCGAGCTCCTTCTTAATGGTTTGAGCATGGCACTGTTGAAATGCCCTGCATACACCGGCAATGTCGATGTGCCAGCTCAACACAGGTCGTCTCGCAAGCTGCAGAAGGGACAACTGCGGCGGCTACCTTGTGCTCAGCCTGCTCCGCCGCCGAGGCGGCCGCCTGCCGCTCTGCACCTGCAACCTGCCGCCGGGAGGCTGCCTGCATCTGCAGCGCCGCCGCGGCCTCCTTTGCCTCGACGGCGGGACGCTGCGCAGGCTCCACCTCCTGCTTCGCCTGTGCACAGCACCCAGGTTCTAGAGTTTCATGCTTACCTGCAATACTCGTAAGTTGCTGCATGGCAATGCTCACAGCTCTCATATACTTGCCCGGTGGGATGCGACAGCGGCAGACCATGCCCACGGCAGAGGCACACACGGAGGCTGCTGAACGAGCTCCCTCCAGGTGAGCTCCTCGCAGCAAAGCTTATGCCAGGAAAGCTCCTTCTCGATGCGATGCAATGGGCGCACCTTGCGGCGCTGCTTTTTGCGGGCGCGCAGAGCTACAAATTCTTTTCGCGGAAAGCACTCGCCAGGAAAGATCATGCTTGTAGCGACACAGCCTGCACACCTTGCGCCGCTGCTTTTTGCGGGCGCGGCGTTCGCGGTCCGCAGCGGCCTTGAGCGCGGCGCGGGCATCAGACTCCGCCTCGTGCTGCTCCTCCTCCCGGATCAGCGCATCCTGCCGCCGTATCGACTCCGCCTCGCTGAACGCCGCCTGCTCGAGTGTGAACAAGCTCATGTCAACAGGTCTGGTTGATCGCTGAGTGGACCCATCCAATGCAACTGCTCCAATACTGCTCCTTACAAATCCCTTTCCATGGCTGAGCGTGCAGTGTGCGATATCCACTCCACAGATGTCCAGGGGCGGCCAGTAGGCACACAACCGCGTTCGCTGCAGCGGGGTGACAGCTTGAACACGCATCTTGCCGCGACTCACCGCCAGCTTGTCCAGGAAGATGTGGGACACGACGTGCATCTCGACGGCGCGGCGGCCCAGCTCCGCGAAGCGGGCCTCGTCGCACTGCACGCCCTCGCCGGCCGCCTCCTCCTCCACCTCCGCCCTTGCCGCCAGCGGCTCCGCCTGCCGCATCAATATACTGGGTGAGGATGGAGCGCCAGGCAGAGGCCATTGCCTGCAGGGGCCGGTTGCGCGAGACAGACCGACACAACTGAGTATCGGTGTCACCAATCAACATTGCACATAGTGCGTGACTGCTTGTGCATAGGCCCTTGCGGGTGCCGCTAGTGCAATGCTTCTGAAAGAGTGAGCTGACTGGCACGTGCAGCCATACCTTTTCAGGCAGTGCAGAAGGGAGCTTCTCGGCAGCAGCGGTCCGCAGCAGCGCCAGCAGGTCACCCTGCAGCGAAAACACCTGCGCCCCGGCGTCCACTGCCACCGGCTGCGGGTGCTCCCGCCCCTGCATGACCCAGCGACATCGCTTCTGAAAACGACAGCCTGCTGCACATGCGCACGATGAATGCATTGCTTCATCCAGCTTACATGCGTCAGGAGTGCAGCGGACAAGTGTGAAGAAGGCCCACCGTGACTGCTGTGCCCGGGGGATGCTCCATCTGCTTGCAGCCACTGAACAGCGCGTCCATGACCAGCGTCGACGTCACCTCCTTCTCGTTGAAGAATTGCTTCACGATGCCCTGCAACATTGGCAACGTGTCACCAGGTCAGTTGTCGGCTGGTACCTCTGTCAGTCCCTTTGACAGATCGCACGCTGGAGCTCGGCAGACTGCAATCGCAGTTCCTCCCTCCGATGTGAGCTGCGTCCTGGAAGGGGTTTGCAGCTGCCTTGGGAGCATGTGAAACCAGCCCCCTGTCATGCGGCGCTCTGCCGCTCACAAGGGTGCAAGCGTCATTGCCTGGCGCGCGAGCTCACCTTCAGGATGAGGTCGCTGCGCTCAGTGGTGAGCGCCTGCCGCTGCGACATGGACAGCCCCGCCCAGAATGCCTCAAAAGCCGGCAGCTGCTCCAGCAGCACCTGTCAGTCGGACCACGCAATGACGTCACCTGCCGCCGCATGGTTGCTTCCCGCCTTGCCAGCCACCGTGGTTCTATTCTGCCACTCCTCCCACCTCCCTCCAGGAAATGAGCCTGCAGCCCCACAGGCTGGCTGCTGCAGCTGACGACTTTCCTAAGATCTCCCGAATAGAGATTCCTACCCGTGCAGGCATGCAGCCGTCAGCATTCATCTCCCGACTCGCCTGCAGCTTGGCCCGCCGCTCCTCCACGAAGCGGCGGCAGATGCCCTCCACGTTGGTTGTGTACACGCGCGCCAGCTCCCGCCGATACTGCGGGTCCAGGCACCTGAAAGGCGCGCTCGGCCGGTCCCTGCGGCGGCACCGCAGCGCCTCGGCATTGCCTGTCCCAGCTACTTTTGATCTCGATACGCCAGAGCCGCTGGCGGCGCATGCTTCATCTGCCTCTTGCCTTTGTTTGTCAGCTGCGTACCATTTCGTGTGAGTTCCATCTGTCCGAATTGCATCTTGGAGAGGCAGCATTCGCCGTGTGCAAGTTGTTGTTTGCGATGAAAGTTGCTATCTGCAAAGTGTCACAGAGCCGCACCGGATGACCTGGACCTGCGCCTTGATGACCAGCGTGTCGTCCGTCGTAAAACACTCGTACACCTTCGACAGCTCCATGAAGCGCTTCCAGCCCCTGGAAACACTTCCAGCGAATTGCAGGGTGAGCAGGACGCCGCAGGGTACATGCTGAGGCTTGGCCACACAGACGGCCCTCGAGAGGGGTTGCGTCAGATGACGGCAGAAGACGGCAGCTGCATGCAGCGCTGGCAGGTCACGAGTCAGGAGGCCGCTGCGGTGTGCTCACCAGTCGTGCTCCTTCTTCGTGAAGCGGTGCAGCGTGTCCGAGTACTTGGACATTTTGGGCTCCCGGGGGTTGACAACTGCGATGGTGAACTGCCCGAAATGGCTCCAGCCTGCACACGTGGCGAAATAGGCAACCACGGTCAAGGTGCTGTTTCGGATCCAGGTGCAGCTGACGCCATGCGTGAACTCGCAGCCCGGCTCACAGCTCGCTTTTTCCACGTCACAGGACCGGATCATGACAACAACCCACTACCTGGTAGCAGCTTTTCATAGTCCGCCACGCACAGGAAGAGGCTCAGGTGGTTGCACACGTCGCAGCCGTGCGGATAGACCAGAATGTACCTGTCGGGAAAGGCAACACCTGAGAGCTGGCTGAATGGTGAACGTGTGCATGTGTGGAATTATTTGCCGATTCACGCAGCGTGCATTGCATTACCTCGTGCTGCTGACGGCTGCATGCCTTGACTCACCATTTGAAGTCGCCCACCGTGAAGGACTTGCTGCGCAGCTCCCGCTTGTTCGTGTCCGAGAAGTTGGGGATTTTCCATGTGTACTTGCAGTACAGGTCCGTCGGCTGGCACCCTGTGGCCACGCAAAGATGGAATGGCGTCACATGCACTGCCGCCCGCCGCTGCTGCCTTCGCCGCATGCATCAAAGGGTCACCATTGCGAAAGGGTTCAATGCTGCACTGAATATAACGCCTCTAGATTGCCGCGTAGCAGTCTGAGCAAGTAGCTAGGTGATGCTGCTGCGCCATCCGCCACGGCACCGCTAACACATGCGAATGTGCTGGATCAACAAACCTTGACCGGCACGCGAAGGTCTGTACTGGCAAAATATTAACAGCTGTTGGACTGAGAAGCGCTGCAGCTGCTCACCGTCCTCAGGCTCCAGGAATGAGGAGGTGGATTGGAACGTATCATTCTGCGAGAGCCGTGATCGCCATTCCGTCGAGTCCGTCTCTGCTGACAGCACGCCGTCCACTGCATCAGGTCCTTTGTCCTTGCTGCTGCTGGGTCCGCCTGCCGTGAGTGCCTCCCGGAGCCTGGACTGGTTGCTGAAAGACATCTTGACTGTCGCTGACTTGCACAGCCGGATCAGCACCACAGCTTGGCTGCAGCCATGGCTGCGAGAATCGAACACCACGGGCGAAACAGGTGCGATTCCGTTTTTGAGCTGATGCGCTCCAGGAGATCAGCACATGTGGGACTATCGTCCAGCCGAGATGTTGCGCTGTTCGCACTTCACAGTTCACAATTCGCAGCCCGACACCAGCCTTTGCGCATTGCTGTTTGCATCACACATCACTGGTCCTCTGCAGCGCACCTTGCCCGACGGCCACACGTTGTATCGACATTATTGACCATGACTGCGTTCGGAACCACGCAAGTCGCATCGCAGCCGAACTGCTCCTGCAGCACACAGCGATTTGGCAGGAGACAACCTGCATTTGCACGCACGCCCTTGACAGTGCGGCCCGGCCGCAGGGGGTCCCTGCAAGTAGTTGCCGTCGGCTGGGTGCGCTCCGTGCTTCTCATAATGGTGCACTGCTGCATGCTGCATTCAAGTGAATGATCATGTCCTGTTGAATGGTATCACACGCTGACTTACCTGCGCACATGCTCATTCTAGGATCCAGAGGGCATCCTGGCGGCGCCAAAGGCCGGCCACATCGCGCGGCGCCAGATCTACAAGCAGGCGGCGGAGAACGATGAGCTGAAGGAGCAGATGGACAAGGCGCGGGAGGAGGCCCGGAAGGAGCTCACCGAAAAGCGCGAGGTGGGATTCTGCCTATTGAGCTTATGAAAGCCTGCTATGAGGTGGCCGCGCACCGGAGGGCCAGAAGCTCGAAACCCAATTGTAGTTGCCATGATACAGATTTTGCTGGAGTGCTCCCATCTGCAAGCGTCAAAACCGTGGCATTCCGTTGCTGCAGGCGCGCGTCCAGGCGACGAGCCACGCAGAGCTGATAGAATATATGCTGGACACCGAGGGCGAGGAGATGAACTTTGAGGTGGCACGGTGCCGGCCGCAGCTGACGCAGGACTTCTTCAGCTACCTGAACAGCCAGATATGTGAGCGTATGTGGTTTTGCTCTGGCACAATGGATGGGGTTGAATACTGTCGCTTTCCAATGCCGGCTGAGCTGCTGTGGGCGCTCACTGTGCATGTCACTGCGGCCTGTTGCATGTCCTGCACACCAAAACGACAACCAAAAGTGTCTGCCGATTTGCGTGCCGCAGCCGAGGAGCGGTTTGCGGCGGTGTCCAAAATGGACAGGCTGGCGGAGCTGGAGTCGCTGCAGGAGTTTCTGGTGGCCGCGGTGGCAGCGCTGGACGAGACCACCGCGAAGGCCGCGGCGCCGGCGGAGCGCGTGCGGAAGCTGCTGCAGGCCCAGGACAAGAAGGCGACGCTGCTCGAGATGGCAGGTGAGCTGAAAGTCGCACATTCAGCTTTTGCTAGATGTATGATCGCGTGCTGCTGTCTAGCACATGTGCGACGATGCGCACCGGGCCTGCTTGGTTCTGAGACCTCCAGGTCCGGGCGGCTTGGCGACATGCGTCAGATTTGTTCACCTCGCCGCTGCCGCCATGCCGAGGCACAGGGCGTCAACCACGGTGCCTGACTGCAGGCAACAACGAGATCGACCAGCCACTGCTGGACCTGCTGCAGCAGAACATCACGGCCGCAAAGGCCAGCGGCCAGGACAAGCCGGCAGAGTTCATGGAGAAGGTGCATGACGCCGCCAGGCGGTACATGATCACCGTCTGATTTGAGCGCAGTGGAACACTGCGATTTCCTTCTGCTGTTTGCGAGTTGTTCGACGTGAGTTTCAGGTTTTGGGCAGCGTGAGTTTCAGGGTTTGGGCAGTAAATGTGGCAAGATGGATGGTGACCCGCTTGACTTCTAGGCAAGTGCTGGGTGCTCAATGACATGCTATCAGACAAGGTTCAACACCGCATGCTTCGATCGTGTCAAGTTTCACAAGAACAACTCAGCTATGGCGGCAGCACCATACAATGCGCCTAATGACTTGCCAAGGCGCCTACGCTCAGAAACGTGCGACTAGGACCCGACAAGCTTTCCGGTCACATCACTCCTTGTTGACCTCCGCCGCCTTGTCTCCGCCCTTCCCATCCTTCCCGTACACCATCTCATACCGCGCCTGCATGTCCGGGTCCCTGCAGCATTGCACACAGTTACTCAGCCACCTGCATGAATGGGTGCTGGTGCGGACCCAGGAAAACGAGCAGCAGCGGCGGCGGCGGCAGCATTCGCGGAGGCGATGCTGCAGATATGATGCCACTCACAGGATGTTGTTGCCGGTGAGCTGGTTGCCGAGGCCGACCCAGCCGGGCTGGCAGTTGTGCTGCCGCGCGAAGATCTCCAGTTTACGCGTGCCGGGGCTGAGCCGCTCCAGCAGGGAGTACAGCTCGTCCGGCTTCCGCGACGTCTCCCGCACCTGCAAACCCGAGACTGAACTGTCGAAGATTGCGATTGAAACGCACATGATCATGCAAGTTGAGGCACCAGGAAACAGGTCCAAGCCGCCTCGACAGGCTTCGCACATCGGTGAACCCTCGCATATTGCAGCATACTGTGCAGATGGCCAGTTCAAGTCTGCCCTTCACCAAATTCCAGGCCGCAGCGCTGCCAACACGTGATGGCGCACCTCGGCGACGACCACATCACAGTCGACGTTCCGGTTGATCTGCGGGTTGCCCTTATACCCCACGAGGCAGTGCTCCTTCGAGCTGCGATCAGATACTGGCAGTTGGAAAGACTGGGAAAAGCCGCCAGGACATGCACCGGCCCCGTCCAGAGAGCGCTGCAGATCGCCTGCCAGACAAGACTGCCGCACCCTCACATACTACAGCTGCAGCACGATGCAGCTGGGTGAGAAGGGAGTGGTGCAAAGCCGCACTGGTTGAGCCAGTGGCCGGTGCGGCCGGTGCGGATGAGGCGCTGCAGCTGGTTGGTCTTCACCCAGATGAGCTCATCGACGCGCTTATAGCCCCATATCTCCAGGCACTCCCGCCCCAGCTCCATCGCCCGCCCTGCCGTATGGCAAGACACGAGCGTCTAACAGAGGTCGTGATCAGGAGTCACTTGTGCAGAGGAGACGTAGACGGCAGCAAGCATCTGATGACATTAAGGAAGAGCACGAGCGAGGAAAGCAACAAACGATTGCTGCTCGCAGCAGAAGGTCGTGCGCCGACTGCAAAGCTGGTCCCGGCGAACGGCACTCTTCGTTGTCCACAGCCGTTATCCACAGCCGTTATTCGCATTCTCGCCACTATTTCAAGCACCAATACATGCAGATAACTTGCAGAAGGTGCGCACCTGTGACCCACACGAAGATGACGCCATCGTCCTGCAGGCAGCCGATGTTGAGCTTGCGCATCTCATCGTCCGCCATGGTGCCGTACGGCAGATCCTGGTGGATCTCCCACGGCTGCGTGGCAGCAGTACGACAAAAGTTTGTCAGCGGGATGGCCAATAGATACGGGGCACAGCAAGAGCACTGGAGAGCTGTTTGTGGCTTTGTATAGAAGCAGCGTCGAGGCAATCATGCTATACCACCTGCACAAGCAGCGGCAGCTGCAGCAGTGTTGTTATGCCAGGGAGCATCTACAGTGCCATCCAGGGCTTACCGGGTCCGTCATGATGACGCCAAACTTGCCAAGCACACTCATGTCGAATGTGCGCACGTCGCAGTTGACCCACTGCGGCTCCTGCAGCGCCTGCGTCAGGTAGAGTCAGCATGTGTCAGCATTGTTGCATTTTGAGCAACCATCGCTGATGGCACCATTCAAGGTTGAGATGACACACTGCCTGATATAACCGAACAAACAGCGATCCACAGCGATGCCCGCTGGCCTGGACCGTTGCCATCAAACCCAATCTTAAAGATGATCAGAAACCAAGACATTTGGCGAACCAGGACCCTCTCTTCACAAGGCAGCCACCAATGAGACTCATGTGCATGAGCAGACGGGGGGGCAGGCTACCTGCAGGTAGGGCGGCACGGGCGGACGGTTCTGGCGGCCGCGGCCGCCGGCCTCAGGCGCCTGGTCCAGTTCGTAGTGCACGAACTTGCAGTTGTGCATGTGGCGGCAGGTGTCCAGGTAGGAGCAGTTGCCCAGGCCCACGTCCGTCCAGGGGAACAGCAGCCGCCGGAAGTGCAGCCGGCCGCATGCGAAGGGCGCGTTGTGGGCTCTGCAGGATACCATGTGGGCAAGGCTCGATAAATATTCTACCCAAGCTCTGGCCGACCGGACACGAAGTGGCGGTGTCAGTCTTGGCCGAGAAGGCGGGGCATGATCCTTCAATGTATAGAAACCTTGGCGCGTCCAGCTTCAGCAAGCCAGGGCATGTGATGCGCTGGCGCCACAAAACACAATGGTCGTTATCTGCGGCAAGAGACGGCACTGTTGCTGACCTGCAGCAGTCCTCCTTGGTGAGCTGGGGGCAGTACTCGCGCACGGAGGCGCCGCCGGTGCGGAATTTCTCCACCGTCGCGTTCTCCTTCGCCGTCGGCTTCTGCAGCAGCTCCAGCAGCTCCTCGCCTCTGCGCAGGCGATGTCACTATTGTCAATTCGCTAATTTTTTGTACTCCTGAACTTTTGTACTCTACTAACTTTTGTACTTTTTGTTTTTTTTTTACTTTTCGTTCCGAAAAAGATCTTTGGCATCGGCATGGCAGACGGCATTGCATCGCTGTATGTGCCACCTCACGATCAGGAAACACGAGATCGGACTATGAAAGCTCGCTGCAATTGCGATGCGGTCGCCTTGCAGCTGGCTGATAGACGGTAGCAAGGCCCTCACTTTTCGGTCTTCTGACGGTCCCGGATCGACTTTCTTCCCAGGAGCTCCTCCAGGGCGTCCTTCTTGGGCTGCTGCGCCGGCGCCGGCGGCAGCATTACGTTTGGCTGCATGCTGCCGAACATACCGCCAGGGGGGCCGCCGCAGCCGCCGCCACCAAGGGGCGGCCCGCTGCCCGGCGGCCCGGGCAGGTTGCCGCCGGTCCCCGGCGGGCCTGGCAGGGCGGTGCCCGGCGGCGGCGGCAGGCTGGAGCTGGGCCCTGCGCCCGGGCCGTTGCGCATCGGGCCGTCGAGCCCCGGCATGGGGCCGTTTGGCGGCCCGCCGCCGGGAGGCCGGAAGCAGGGCGGTCCCATTGAGTTGCTGGGCGGCCGCATGTGCTGCTGCTGCTGCGGCTGGAACGGGAAGGCTGCGCCGTTGAGTGCGCCGCCAAAGGGTGGCCGGCCCGGGCCCAGGCCATCAAAGGGGCGGAAGCCCGGCTGAATGCCTGGCGGCGGCGGCGGCGACGGCAGCGTGGCTTCGGGCAGTGCAGGGTCCCGCCCCAGAACACTGCACATCAATCAAAATTGGACAATCTTAAGGATGATCAAGGAGGAAAGTCACGCCTGACAAATTGCGCAAAACCACAGCCAGCGTCAGGGTCTCCTGCTGAGCCGAAAGAGGCAGCGCCGCAGCAACAGCAGCAGCGGCGGCGATGGTGAAGCAGCAGCAGGTCACCTGACGAGGCGGGCGCGCGTGACGTCCAGCACCATCACGCGCTGCTTGCCGGCCACCTCGAAGTCCTCCTGCTCAAGCGCAGGCGACGCGCCGGCACCCAGGTCTCTGAGCGCCGTCTCGAGCGCCGCCATGCCGCCGCCGCCATGTGCAACCTCGTACTTTTTGGCCGTCTCCGGCTTCGACAGCTGCATTAGGCGGGACACGTCTCACAAAGCAGCACTATGAGCAGAGGAGTGCCGTTGCGTCACCGCCACGGCGCACAGACTCACTGCTTGCAGGAGGCTCGCAGCACGGCGACGTTGTGTCAGCATATGCTGGGACACTTGCAAAGGCGCTTGAGAGCGCTTGGAGCACCATGAGACAATGCAACAATACACTGCACACCTCTTTGTGCATTCTGTGCGAATCCAGCGGCACGCCATTGGCGGGGTCCAGCAGGAACGCCGCGATCAGCTTTTGCAGCTCGCTGGCCGGCGCGCCATCTGCCAGGCCATTTGCATCCGTGGTCCTGTCTGTGACAGCGGATGCGCCCTGTGCATCGCTGAGCGCGTCCCGCTGCGAGGGGATGTCGCCACGAGCGCGCGCCCGCGCCGCGGCCCTGTCTTTGAGCGCCTTGAGCCGGGTCCGCGCGCTCTGAAGTTCCACGGCGTACCCTGCCTCCGCAGACGCCATTGTGGCAGAATTAACGCGATCTGCGACTGCGCTGCGAGCGCACCATTGCTGCACCAGCGCAACCTGCAACAGCTTCCTGTGCTGCGAGTGCTTCCTGCAGGTGCACCTTTGCTTCGTGAGATCGACCTCATTTGCCGCTTGCAGCAGCATAGTGATGAGTGCTTCAGGCAGCCCTTGAGTTTTCGCGGGCTCCTTCCGCAGGCTGCCCAAAGTTTGGCCAGTCAGGCATCAGCTTCCAGTCGTGTTGCACCTCGTGCACATTGTGTAGCACCTGCTTGCTATTGTTGCTCTAGAGGAGTATTTCCCGACGGCGCACAGACATCATGGACAACGATGACGAGCAGCGTGAGAGGCTGGACATGGACAATGACTACGAAGGTGGCGTCGAGATTGGTGGAGAATTCTTCTACACGTGAGAAGCTCTCGGATTGGCTGACCGACTGCAGCACCGTGACAGTGCTTTCGAACAAGCCACCAACCTGCTTGCAGCTGTTGGCAAGCGGCTCGAGCTGACCATCATCCCGCATGCCGGCGCAGCCTGGCGTCCATGACTGGTGTGCATCGCCTCACGCCGACATAGCCGTTTGCCATTCGAAACCCGCGACATCCTGATGGTGAATGTACGTCTGATTGTGCACAGGGCCAAGCGGCAGAAGCGGCGGCAGACAAAGGACGAGCAGCTGTATGGCGTCTTCAATGAGGGCTCGTCAGACGAGGAGGAGGAGCGCCGCCGGCGGGGCAAGAAGCCGGCGGCCGACTACACCCGGCCCGTCAGCTTCGTATCCACGGGCATCGGCATGGGCTCCGCGGAACACCCAGCGCCGACGACCGCCACGGAAATGGCCGCTGCGGCACCCGCCGACACGAATGGCGCCGGGTCCAGCGCTGGCGGTGGGCTCGGCTTCGGCAGAGCCCCTGGCGGCGGCTTGGGCTTTACCAGCGGCGGCAGCACCGCCGGCGGGCTAGGCTTCACGGGCGGCAACGGCGCCGGGCTCGGCTCGGAAGGGCGAGCAGGGCTTGGCGGCGGCGGAGGCGGCGGCGGCGGCCTGGGCCCCACAGGCAGCGCCGGCGCCGGGCTCGGCTCGGAAGGGCGAGCAGGGCTTGGCGGCGGCGGAGGCGGCGGCTTCCGCAGTGCGGGCATAGGCAGCAGCGGCGCAGCGGATATGGAAGAGGATCACGGAGAGGTCATCTTGCCCTCAGCCTTCGGACGCCAGTGAGTCCCTCAGTGACGGTCTCGTACTGATCTTGGCATTCCCTAAAGATGGATCTTGTTGTACGTTGCTCTGCAGCAGTCGCATCAGTCAACGACCGAGCACCTCCATTTACCTGTCTGCAGGATCCTGAATGAGGCTGAGCGGCGGAAACGGGAGCAGAAGCAGAAGGTGGTGGCCGAGAAGAAGCGGGTCGCCGTGGTGAAGGATGGCATCGGCGAATTTGAGTCGTACACCAAGGGTGTCGCCTCGAAGATGATGGAGAAGATGGGGTGAGATTCTGAGCAAAGCTTTTGATTTGCTGTCGCGTTGGCTGTTTGCTGGCATGTCAATCAGCAAGTCGTCTCTGTTCCTTGTTTGCTTGGTTCACCTGCGGCAGCCGCTCAGTGATGTGCAAGCACTCGATGGTAGACTTGCAGGCGTCACACCTGCCAGTGACATGGCGGTGCCTGCACCATCTGCGCTGGGCCATGTTCCGTCCAAATTTCGCCGATGAGCATCCCACGCATGTTGACTCCAGGTACGTGCGGGGCCAGGGGCTGGGCCGGGCGAAGCAGGGCATAGCCAAGCCGGTGGAGGCGCGGCTTCGCGGCAAGGGCGTAGGCCTCGGCTTCGGTGAGCGCGGCAAGCCTGAACCCACGCCGGTCGCGCCGCAGCCGTCCGCCGCACAGGTAGGGACGTTGCATTCTCATCGCTGCACCAAGACAGCCGTTTGCAATGCATTTGGCCATGCGTTTGCAATTCCGAGTTTGCGGCAGGTTCGGGCAGTGCATGCAGAGGCAGTGAACACAGCCAGCGGCGCACCAGGTCTGCAGTCAGCACCGATGTCGATTTTATCGTCGACCTTACGCTGCGCAGGCGGAGGCGGACGTGCCGGTGCAGCTGTGGAAGAAGCGGCACGCGGCGCAGCGGGTGCGGCGCGAGTACAAGACGGCAGCGGAGGTGCTGGAGGCGGGGCAGCGCGACGGCGGCGCCGCGGCGATGCCCGCGGCGACCGCCATCCTGGACATGCGGGGCCCGCAGGCGCGGGTGGTCACCAACATGGAGCACCTCAACCAGCAGGAGGTGCCGCCATCATTGCTGCTTCACTTCAATAGTTCCTGAAGCCCCTTGGCATCCCCTGCGTGGTCTTCTTACTAAGTTGTCTGGACGTCGATTGCTTGACGTTAACTGCGCGTTGCTCTGAAGATTATCGTTCAGCCTTTTGAAGGACCGCAACAGCCTGCTGCACCGCGGCCAGTGCGGCTACGCTGGATGCACAGGCAGCTTTATTTCAAGGAACAGTTTCCGACCGAGCTATTTCGACTGAATAGTGTGTACCCCTTCGGCTTGCGCAGGAGACGGAGGCGGGGGCAGAGGTGCCGATGCCGGAGCTGCAGCACAACCTGCGGCTGCTGGTGGACCTGGCGGAGGCCGACATCCAGAAGCTGGACGCCCGCCTGCGCCACCAGCAGGTGTATGGCTGCTTCCTTACAGAGAAAGATTATTATCCAATAATAGAAGCTTTCCATTAACGGTGAACACTGATTGTCAGTCTTTGCCTGGCGGAGGGCTGACAATCAGGATGCAAGTTTCCGCCTGAGCCATTGGCAGGCAGACCTTTGGTACGGAAGCCGAAGCACTGACCACAGGCACTTCTAGACGCCCTTTCAGAACTGTGCACGCCTGCAGGTTCTGTGTAATGAAATGACCTTGTTCCCATGCCTGCGTGGTTGTGTTGAGCCGCATTGCATTGAATCACACAAATAGCCACACAGATCATGGCAGCAACTGAGGCCTGGCGCCTTGCACTGTGTTCACACAGGACACCAGGGTCGTGCTGCGCGGGAGGAGGAGCGGCTGGATGACGCGGCGGCGGAGGCGGCATGTTCATCAATGCAAATCTGGTGTCAAATGAGGGCTGGTCACCTTTCAATGCTCAGCATTTCCATGCCCTGGACAGGACACTGCGGCGGCGCTGGCACGAGAGAAGGAGCAGCTTTAGACTTCTGTCTGCATTGGCCCGAGCAGACCAGAAAGATTGCATTCCCTGAATGAGAAATGCTTACATTTTTATGCTCCGTGCAGGACACCGCGGTGGTGCTGGCGCGGGAGAAGGAGCGGTTAGACGACCTCGCGGCGGAGGCGGCGGCCGCGGCGCAGTCCCTCAGTGAAGTTTATGCGGCCGTGGAGCACTGCGGCGGGGCCGACGTGCCGCCGAGCGAACAGCTGGCGGCGTACACGCAGCTGCAGCGCCGCTACCCGGAGGAGTATGTCATGTACAATTTGCCCGCCGCCGCGCTCGCTGAGGTGCGGAACATGTTGTGAAAACGCTGTGAAAAAACATAAGAAAACCGGCTGTCGGCGGTGCCCGGAGGGTTATGTCGTATAACCTGCCCGCCGCTGCGCTTGCTCAGGTGCGGAATGTGGTTTGACTGCTCGTACGTGCACTTTTCTAAATCTGCGGCTGTCACTGTGGCTGAGCCTGCACGTTCACGTGCAGTCTGCCTGATGCAAATCTTGATACTCGCATGCCTATCCGATCTAGGCGGCGTGGAGCTGGGCAGTTGAGCACACTGGCTGGGAAGCCAGGGCTGCTCTGGGCTTGTTGGCGGCTGCGTCGTGTCTTCTGGGTGCGCAAGAAGAAAGGGAACATGCTGCAACCGATGAGCTAGCCAACCTCCTGCTGAGCAGGTGCTGCCACGGCTGCGGGCGGCCATGGCGGCGTGGCAGCCGCTGCAGCAGCCTGCCGCCTGGGCGGACGAGTTTGCCGGCTGGCGGCCGCTGCTAGAGAACCCGGGCACCCGAGACGCCATATTCCTGGACACGGCCGCCGCCGGCGACGCATACTACACGCTCGTCTCGGCGACGGTGCTGCCGCGCGTGCAGCAGGCCATCAGCACCGGCTGGCAGGTGAGCAGCGCAGGACGTGATTGCAGACATGGCCGGCTGCCAGCATGCCCCGACCAACCTCGCTGTGCGACAAGGCTGTGGTGCATAGCACTTCCCGCCAGTACTTTGCGTCAGGCCGATGGCCACAGGCCGTGCAGGCACGAGAGCTCGAGCCGCTGCTCAAACACAAACCGAAATACCAACATACGATGATGAAGGTAACACCAAAGAAAACGGTGGCTGCTGCAGGCGCGGGAGCCGGAGCCGCTGCTGTCGCTGCTGGATGCGTGGGAGCGGCTGCTGCCGCCGGCGCTGCACCGCCACATCCTGGACGCCCTCATCTATCCCAAGGTGGGCCCGCCATGCAAATGTTCGATGGAATACGTCAGTGTTGTCGAATTGCAAACGTTCCATCCTCTCAGCACAAGTGCCCGTGCCTGCCGCTCACTGCCTCACCCCGCTGCCGCCCGAAGGTCAGAACGATCAAAGCCAAATCGAATTGCAGGCAGGGCAGGAGCCGATGATCTGTAGTGCCTGGACAGCCGCCAGCGGCGGCGGAGGAGTGGATGCACTTGAACTTGACGCTTGAATTTGACGCAAGCGGCGTCGGGAGCGGGGGCACTTGGATTTCCAGCTCCTAAGAAAGAAATGAGTGACGTCTCGCCAGCCTCCCACCATCATTGAGTCAACTCTTGCATTCTTTTTTTCGCAGCTGGCGGCAGCGGTGGAGGAGTGGGAGCCGAGACGGGAGCGGGTGCCGCTGCACGCATGGCTGCACCCGTGGCTGCCGGCGCTGGGCGACCAGCTGAGGCAGGTGTACCCGGGCGTGCGCCACAAGCTGGCCTCCGCGCTCACCGCGTGGCACCCCGCCGACCGCTCCGCGCTTGCGCTGCTGGCGCCATGGCAGCGGGTGCGTGTGGATCACGAGCAACACAACACCCTCATGACGCAGCAACATGTCCTCAGTGATGTTTCCTGACACAGTGCACGCGCGGGAATTCAGGTGTTTGACGCCAAGTCGTGGGGGGCGCTGATGAGCCGCAGCATCCTGCCCAAGCTGGGCGCGGGCCTCGCGACGCTACAGATCAACCCGGCGCACCAGCCGCCCGAGTCGCTGGCGCCCTGGCACGACGCCATGGCCTGGGCGCCCTCCCTGGGGCCCGGCCAGGTGCGGGGCTTGGGGAGTTGGAGCTGTCTGTACTGCAGACCAGGTCGCTGCTCGTGCAGTGAACGTCAGCTTCATTCAGGCAGAAATGACAGACGAGACGAGTGTATCATGTGCGGCATGCAGGCGGCGGGCCTGCTGGACGCGGCGTTCTGGCCGCAGTGGCACGGCGTGCTGGGCCACTGGCTGGCTAACGGCCCGGACATGGACCAGGTCGTCGCCTGGTTCTCCGGCTGGAAGGCACTGCTTTCGCAGGCAAGTGGTGGCACATTTCAGGCAAGTCGTGGCTGCCTGTGCAGTCCCTCTGTTGCTTGCCAGTATGGAACCGGCCAGGTAAGACTTCGTCGGATCGACGGAGATGTCGTCCCCTGGCTCCCCGGCTAGAAGGCGCTGCCGCCACATGCGTCTGCCCCCTGCGCCGGCGCGTCCCCCTTGCGCCCCTTTCAACCGCTCTGCACCGGCCTCAAGCAATGTGACGGACCTCGTTTTGACCAGCTCTGCTCCAGAGAGCCAACGGGAGCTCCTATTCATAGGCTGCTGACGTCACTCTCATTACCAGGGCATCCTCCTGCTTGCTCAATTCGACGAACTTGCCGCTTTCGACCAGCCATGTGTGGACCGGCCTGTCGTGAAAATGGTGTGCTTCATCTGCAGGACCTGCGCGACGACGAGCGGGTGCGGGCGCAGCTGAACGCCGCGCTGAATGCCATGCACGGCGCCGGGTCGGCGGCCGGCGCACAGCCACAGGCGGACTACTGCGCCGCGGCGCCGCAGCCCGACGCGGCGGCCGACGGGGCGGCGGCAGGTGAGCCGCTCAATCTCCGTGCTTCGCAGCGGCTCAAGCTGCTGACACCACATGTGGGTTGTGGTGCTGACCTGGTAGTGTGTTAGGCTTCCTGCTGCTGCCGGCTTGCGGCCTGCTGGGGAGGTGGAGGTCCAAGCCCGTTACAGAACATCACAACGGCTGTCAGTAATACGACACCTGAAGGGCGCCCCTTGCCTCCTTGCAGGGGGGCGGTGGGCGGAGGAGGAGAACTTTACGCTGCGGCAGTTGGTGGAGGATTTTGCTGCGGAGCACGAAGTCGCCTTCCTGCCCAAGCCCGGCCGCACCGAGGGGGGCCTGCAGGTGCGTCTGGGCTAACAGGGTTTTCTAGGGTTAAGTGCGCCTGGGTGCGTCCGGTTGCAGGGTGCATTTAGGCGCGTGTGTGGTACACCCGGCTGATCGGGATCCGTTTGCACATGTGCGGGCCGATGCGTGTGTGGCTGAGACGCGCGGGTCGATACCCCTGAGCAGGTGGCTGCGCAATCGTGCGAGCGGACGAGCATGATCTCACGCTTTGGCGGCGTATCATCGCCACAGCATGCTGGCATTTCGCTGCGCGCACTGCGGCCTGCCAGCCTGCCTAATGTATCAAAAGCATGAGATTTTGTAGTGCGCTGGCCATGGTGAGCTTGCTTCGTGCTGTGCACAGGTGTGGGGCTTTGGCGGCGTTAGCATCATCATGGAGACGAAACGGCAGCTCATACGGGCGCATGTGGGCGACCGCTGGGCGCCCATGTCGCTGGAAGAACTGCTGCAGGAGCAGCGCAAGCGCGCCGCCGGCTGCGCCGCCGCCTAGAGCCAAATAGAGCAAAACTATGGCTGGGCACAGGCCGGTGCCAGGGCCTATTGGCGCTCACGCCAATTGGCAGTGGTCCTGCTATCTGCTCCTGCTGTCTGCTCGTCAGTGCTGTTGCCTCATTGCAGACTGGTGTCAAAGGTCCAGGCTGCATTCCAGCAGGAGCCGACATTGATGTGCGTAGCCATTGAGCCAGAAACAATTCTGCTGCACACTTGCAGAACGATGATTGGGGCTTGATACAGCTCCGACTTGCCGCGGTCGCATAGTTGACAAGCATCCGTTGTTCATTGTGGCCACCACCCCTTCCAACTGCTATAGCACCTCGTGAACAACGTTGGCCGGGCACGTGCATCATGCTCATAGCCAACACCTCTTCTTCGTTTACAATCTCTCAAGACCAGAAGCTTCCTTCAGAACAAGTCCCAAAACAATCTCAATGTGACCCTGAGACCGACAAGTGCCCGGCCGCGTCGCAGACTGCGCGATGCGCCAGCATGGGTATACCTAGAATATTGCACAGGGCCCGTCAGAATCTCAAGGTGTGCGCAAGCAGGGGCCACCAATGCGTGTGGCCCCATCAATCTTGGGAGGGCGCGGCAGAAGGCCCGCCGAACGCGCGCCGGAAGAACTTTGTCCACGCGTGCCGGCGCGCCGTCGCGGCATGGCTGTGCAGCCCCGGCCGGCCCGCCGCGGCGTGGCGAGTGACCCCCGCCCGCGCCGCCGGCAGCGTCCAGTCGGGCCCGCCGTTGGGCGGCGCCGCGCCGGCACCATTGGGCGCGCCGGATGCCGCCGCCGCCGACGCCAGGGTCTGCCGGCTCAGCCGGACCGGCGGTGAGGCGTCGCCCCCGGTGACGCCTGTCGGGAGCTCGGGCCAGGCGGCTGCTGCGCCGGCGGCCGGGCCTTCTGCCGCCCTCTCATAAAAAAGGGAGTCGCTGCATGCCGATCTCCCCCGCTGCTGCCCGCCCTGCACGTCGGCAAGCCACAGCGACGTCAGCAGACTGACCTGGCAATGCAGCGCGGCGCAGGGGGGTGCTTCTGTGATGCCAGGGCCTCTAAACCCTTGACACACCATCGTGCGTACCTGTGCAGGCTGCTGAGCTGCTGTGCTGCTCCTGGCAGTAGCTCCCGCGGCTGCAGGCCTGGCTGCAGACAGAGATCTGGCTGAACAACGACAATGCACACATGCATTTTGCTCAGTGTTGCCGGTGGGCGAGTGCCGCACCTGTGGGCCAGACTTGTGCTGAATTGCAACATGCTTGTGCCCGGGCTCTTGGACGTAGGCGAGGGTGGACCGCGTGATGATGCGTGGGAAAACAATTCGTGGGCTGCACCACCAAAGCAGCTGCGCAGCAGCGCAGCCACGAGAGCATGCATCCTGCAGCCAAAACCCAATCATTTGTTCACCTTTGGTCGCAGGGCGGTGGCGGGCGTGCTCCAGGCCGCTGCCGCCGGGGCTGGGCGGCCCGCCGCCGCCGTGGCCGTCCTCCAGACTGCCGCCGTTGGTGAGGCCCGCCAGATCCAGGTCCGGGGGGCTGCTGCCGCCGCTGCTGCCGCCGTGCCGCTGCGACTGCCTCACGGCCCGGAACAGCTGCAGGCAGGCACACAGGAAATACTCTGTTGTTGTTGAGGTGCACTGCAGCCAGGCGCAGAATTGCTGCACTGCTCTAACTCCCAGCTGGCCTCGCGCCGCACACGGCACCACCACAGCAGCCTTCCGTGGGTTGTGCACGGCAGGCAGCCTGAATGAGCAGTGATGCCAGAACCGACTGCACACATCACGCTGCACTGCTTCCTGCTTCTCTCGCTCTCGACACAAAGCAGAGAAAGAAAAGCACCTTGCCGTCGTCGGCGTCCAGCTGCAGGTACCGCGTGCTGAGCTGTATGATGAAGGGCGTGATGAGCAGCGACAGCCCCGTCACACCTGCGCGCACGCATGCCTCTCATTGAAGCACGCTTTGCACGATGCCTTTGTCGCTACCAGCCACGACTCTCCATGCACGGTAAAAGGCAGCTGCGCAGCCCTGACCTTGTGCAAGCAGGGCGACTCTGCAAGCGGCACGACTGGCAAACGCCGCACAGCACGAACGAAGACGCAAACGAGCAGCATGCTGGTCTGGTGCGGCGGACAAAAATGTTGGGGACTCGCAACACAGTACAATGGGAGCCTCACCCATGAGCAGCATGTAGACCTGATACGGCAGCAGGCCGTGCTGGCTGGCCGCGGACAGCAGCACGAAGGCGAACTCGCCAATCTGCGCCATGCATAGGCCCACCGCCGCCGCCGTCCGCACCGGATACTGGAACATCCACACCACCAGCGCAATCTGCGGCACGGGGAGGCACGGTAATGATGCAACGTCTGGGAAAGACTCGAGTGGAATAAAACCCTGTGCATGAGCTGCTTTTTGTTCTGCTTTTCGTTCTGTTCTTGATCTGGAAAAGGGTCGTGGATTGGGATGTAGGTTTGCGCCCCACATGCGCACTCACAAGATGAACAGATCTTCCTGAAATTTGGTCCGATTCACGCACACTCATGTGGAAGAATTGCTGCGTGCTGCAAGGGACGACGCACCAGCAGCCCCTTGCCGAGGACGACGAGGAAGACGCCGGCGGCGAGGACGGGGAGATGCGCCGCCAGGAAGCGCGGGCTCATGACCAGCCCCGTGCTGGCTATGAACAGGCTCATGAAGAAGCCCTTCACCTGCGGCGCAAGTTGGCAGGGCAATGCTCAGCGAGAGGCGCAGGTGCGTGTTTGGTGTGGATGCTCTGTTAGAATGTGTGGCACAACCTTCTGCGCCTGTGACACCGCCAAGGGGCAAGTCTGCTTTGTGCAGCGCAAGCAGGCAGCTGGGGAATGCCTCTGTGCTACGCAGCATTCAAATGCCACCTGGAGCTGTATTGTCGCGCAGGTGATCGAGCACAGCTGCTCAACACTCGGGGAGTTGCAAAGACCGCAAGAGCCACTGACCTGCTCCAGCTGGTGCAACGCATGCTCCTGCTGGTCCGTCGTGCTGAGCATGACGCCCGCCACGAAAGCGCCCAGCTCTGTGGACAGTCCCTGTGTATTGGAGACACAACTTGAAAAAAGTCAGAAGATGGCTCGTTTGCATGCACTCGTCAGCTGCATAAGCCGGCAGAGCGCAGATCGGGCGGTTCACTTGCTGTTCACGCTCTGATGGAGATTCAAGCGAGCCAGGGCATCAAGCAACAAAATTTCATTTTCACCAGGCGGCCGCTGATCCAGGAGCCGACAAGGCAGAAGGCGATGACGGTGAGCTGGTACAGCTCGTCCGTGGCGTGCGCCGCCAGCAGCCGCGCCGCCCGCGGCAGCACCGTGCGCGCAAACGCCACCGCCACCGCCAGCGATACGCCCAGCGACATCACCACGCTGCGCAGGGGTTCGCATGGGGGTGTGACTCACACAGGTGGTGGCTCACAAATGGCGAGACTTGCCGGGAGGTTTGTGTCTAGGCCAATATCCTTTAGCAGTCCATCCCTCTCACCATATGTTTCCATTGGTTGTGTCTAGCAGAGCACACATCGTTTCGTGGCTCATTGTGGTCGCTCATTGCAGGGCAAATATCGGTTTCTGGCTCACCTGAAGACCAGTTTCGCCACCATGTTGCCCTCCACCTCCTTGCCCGGCTTCTGCGCCAGCACCGGCATGAATGCAAACAGCAGCCCGACCATGCAGTCCTGCAAACTCACACGAAAGGCTTAACAGCCCCAACAGCGCTTTCAGCAGCGCGTCTGGCCAGGAAGTCAAGTGCTGCAGCCTGATGCGAGTAGGGCAGCAGCAACAGCATCAGTGACAGCTCCAGACCTGGGCTTGCATGTCTCTCTCAGGGTTTGCATGCGGCATCTGCACCTGCAGGATGAGGGTGCCGATGGTGATCTGCCCGTGCAGCGCGCCGTTTTGCCGCGCGTCCGACAGGCACTTGATGACGATTGACGTGCTGGACATTGACACCTGCGAGGTGCGGCGATTCCCAGGTTGAGATTCAAAGGCAAGCTCGAAGATCGACACCAACGGCCGGGCAGGTGTGAGTACGACGGCCAAGCAGCCACATCCAGTCGTTCAACCTAGCGTGACCGCCTCTGCAGCCGTCAGAGCGGAACTGCGACCGCACTTCACAGGAGGGTATGTTAGCATCATCAACCTGTCCTCATTGAAGTGTAGACTTGATGATTGAACAGACGTCAGCAGAACTCGCACAAGTGCGCCGACAAAAAATGCTCTTGTAAATGGACACGCCGGTGGCAGTGCAGCGTCTGGCGAAAAACCAACAAATGTGACAGAAAGCGTGAAGGACGCGAGCATCGAACAAAACGCCCTCGTGGATGGGGGCGCCAATGGCGGACGCGGCTTGAGGTGTTGATGACTGATCGAAAAAGTTGTGAGAAGTTGCGAAAGGAAGAAACACGGACTAGAGCGCCGATGAAGACGCCCTCGTGGATGGAGGCGCCGATGGCGGAGGCGACGACGCCGGCCAGTACCATGGTGGCCAGGATCTGCAGCACGCCGCCGATGAGCGCGACGCCGCGCACTGCGCGCAGCTTGGCCATGCTGAACTCCAGGCCCAGCGTGAACAGCAGCAGCTGCACCCCCATCTGCGCCAGGCTCTCCACCTGCACCAGCTCCTGCAGGAGGGCAGGGTTGAAGAGGTTTCGAATCAAGAGGTTTCAAACATTCAAGGTTTCGAAGACACTTCAGATCCCCTTCCAGGGTCCAGCGTGAACAGCAGCAGCAGCTGCACGCCTATCTGCGCCAGGCTCTCCAGCTGAACTTCGCAGGGCTTTGATTCTGTCAGATGCGTGCATGAACAGCAGCAGCTGCACCCTCATCTGCGCCAGGCTCTCCGCCTGCACCAGACTCTGTGGCAGCACAGCGGGGAGACGCTGTGGTACTTCTTCTGGCGATCCCCAGCTTGATGTGACTAGAACATGCCCTATTGGAATGGCATCAGACCGAGTGGTCTGCAGCTCGTGCCCCTCGCGCTTCGCCCACGAGCACAGGCTCTGCGGAAACGTCATCGATGTGGCAGCCGGCTGCTGTGCCGGCATGGCGGTACATTGCAAGGCCGCCTGGTGTGACAGCAACAGAGGTAATGATAGGGAGGACGGGCACCTTTACGAGCTGCAGGCCTCCGGGGCCCACGATCGAGCCGGCAATCAGGTAGCCATTGATCACCGGCTGCCGCAACGACTCCAGCACCATGCCCATTGCCTGCACCAAAATGTGTGCCGGTCCTTCAGAACACGAATGTGACCCATACCCAGGCGGTCAGCATTCTTGTGGATGACCTTCCATAGACTCCAGCACCATGCCCATTGCCTGCAACCCAGGAGCGTCAGCTGCTTCATGTACACACTTGGGCTACGGGCTATGGGCTTGGGCTGTGGGCTTGGGCCATGCCCATGTGCTCTGCATGCACGCAACAAAACTGCACGGGCTGGCATGCACTCAGCACAAGCAGCGTGTGATATGGCATCAGGATGCGCACCGTCGACGAGGTGATGAGCACCGTCAGGTCCCGGATGAGCTGCGGGTCCAGAGTCAAGCCCAGGGTGCCGTCCCTGCGGTCGTTGCAGCACAGCACCATGAGCATTCACACCATGCGCAGTCGCCGAGATGTTCCGATGCATTGATATGCCAGCTGAAACCACACCATGCGCCTGCAGCAGGTGCGTCCCGATATCCCTATGTCATCGCTGCCGCACAAAGGTGGACTCACTTGGGTTTCGACAGAATGTACTCGTTGTCCTGCGCATCGATGATGCGATCCACCTCCGCCTCGCCGGAATGGTGGTCCCGGTGTTTTTGCTTCTCCTTCTTCTTCTCCTTTTCCTCCTTTGGCTTTACGTCCCCGGGCGTGGCTGGGACGCCGGCGCCGGCATCCGCTGCGCCGGTGCCCGCGGCCGCCTCCTCGGCACTACTGGGCTGCTGCTCCTCGTCGTCCTCATCCTTGCGGTTCTGGCTGACCTTAATGACCGTCTCCACTCGCGCCTGTAGGACAAAAGATAGCAAGCTTGCAGTGCCAGTTGATTGTCCTCTGACATTTGCGTCAAATGCGCCCATACGGACCACGGCGCACGGTTCGCACACAGCGAGACGGACTCACGTCAGCGTTCTTCGCCGTCTCGTTGTAGTTTTTGCCAATGCCCTCCTGTTTCTCCTCCGGGAACTCCTGCTCCAGCGCCTCGTCTATGATCTGAGCGATTGTCTTCTTCTCTGTGAGGTTGGCCTTCGCCAGGACCTCTGCCAGCGGGCCGGGGGCCTCCGCTATAGTATCACCGATCACAATGGGGCCCGATATGTCCTCCTCATCCAACCCTCGGCGCCGGGCTGCAGTCCCCAGCGGTGCACTGAAGGCTAGCAGGCTCAAGATGGCCAAGCTGCACAGCGAAGGGCGACCCCGCATGCTGCTGAGCCGCCCCCGCACCGGCATCTACTGCCTTCGAACAGCTACAAACGCCTGGCAGCACATGCCAAGTTGCACGTGGCCATGCTGTGTGGTTAGTAACAAGCGCGGAGGAATCCCAATCGCAACAGCCGCAGGTCCGACCTCAGCAAGGTCGCGTGCCAGCTTCCGCTGCGATCACTCCCATTCGCTTTGCAAGTGACTTCTGCGAATCGTGAGCTGCGACGCATCACTCTGCGTCACAGGCGATCTGCACTCCAGGGCGGGGAGTCGACCGCCCTGCAGTGTTTCTGCCAGCATTCGCACTGGCGATCGCGCGCACGCTGCGCAACACAAGCTATTTTGCTGCTCCGGCACATAACCGAAAGCTGTACGTGACGGGCTGAGATCAGCGCGGGTGGTGTCGGTCAAAGCGGGTCGAGTCGACTTGTTTTCAAGACGAGCACTGAGAGCGCGCTCTGGCAGCACAGCTGGCTGGTGCCGTGATGCAGGATCAGAGTGAAGCGTCTGATTCAGACGACGAAGTAGTGAGGGAGCTGGATGTCTACCTTTGCAAAGGCACGCTGCCAGAGGGATCCAAGGTGAGCTGCCGCAGGTGCCACTGCAGCGGCAGCCGGGCCATGCATGCCGCTGCATGTTTGCCACGAGCCTGGGGATGGTAGCACAGGCTTATCGTCGTGTCTTAAGCCCCGTTACGTATTGATAATTCAAGTCGTGCGATGCAGATGTACCTGCTGCAGAGCCCACTGCGGCCGCCGTGGCGGCCGTATGAGCTGGACAAAGCTGAAAACGTGCGCCTCAGCGATCACAAATTTTCCCTCAAGCATTGCATAGCTGATCGTTCACGAACGCCATGATTGCCCTTGTGGACACGCTGCAACCCAGCGCTCAGCTGCTTGGCAATGTACTCAAAGAATTCTCATCGGCGCAGGTGCAAATGAAGCCGGGTGCAGGGCGGCTGCAGCTGGACGTGCCGCTCCCGCCGATGGGGCCCAACGTGAACGCCGACGAAGTGCCGATGAAGCAGCGGAAGCACCTGCGCCTCATATCATCGCCCGCCGAGCTGCCAACGAGCTTTGCCGTCGGTGCGAGACCACGCCTTCCTGGTGTCGCAAAACGTAGAGCGCCGTTGCTGCCGGGCGCGGGTGCTGTACAGGTCGCAGTGTTGCGGCTCCCGTCGTCTAACGACACTCACGCAGAAGTCCCAATGGCTGCAGACGCGGTGCGTGACAGAGCTGTTATGCCAGTGGACGGCGCGTTGCAGCTGCTCGGATCAACCCGCTATTAATACAATGCCCATCACCACCGCCGCAGGCGCGGTGCGGGACGGGAAGCTGCTGCTGGTGCCTGTGGACGGTGCGCTGCAGCTGCGGCCCAGCATGGCGCACCTGAACGAGGAAGCGAAAGCCGCCGGCCGCCACGCGGCGGCAGAGGAGGAGGAAGAGGAGAAGCCCTTCGAGCGGCAGACCGTCAAGGTGGGGCCTCTGGCAGCAGCACCGGCAATCTCAAACAGCGTGCCACAGAAACCAGCATGTCGGCGTTGGCTGCTATACACAGTGGCCCGGGCTCATTTGTAAGAAAGATCCAGCTAGAAGGGTTCCGGTGACGCCCCTTGTAAGAAAGATCCAGCTAGAAGGGTTCCGGTGACGCCCCTGTAGGAGAGCCGTCACGGCCACCTTTTGGCTGGAGCTTTCTTACAAATGAGCCCTTGGCCCCCTTGTAAGAAAGATCCAGCTAGAAGGGCACCCGTGACGCCCCTTGTAAGAAAGATCCAGCCAAAAGGGTTCCGGTGACGCCCCTGTAGGAGAGCCGTCACGGCCACCTTTTGGCTGGATCTTCCTTACAAATGAGCCCGTGGCCCCCTTGTAAGAAAGATCCAGCTGCAAGGGCTCAAGTGACGGACAGCCGTCACGGCCACCTTTTGGCTGGAGCTTTCTTAAAAAGCGCAAAGTCGCTCCTTTTCTTACAGCAATGTGGCGGATTGCACTGCTTCTCAACGTGCTGTCCGTCCGCGTTGCTGTCAGTGCTCTGCAGGCACTGTGCAACTATTTTGCTGTTCATGTAGGTGTCATGCGGCAGAGGAATGGAACTGAAACGACGAGCCCCCTTGCAGCTGTACGCCTGCGCCAAAGCCCGACTGCTGCTCGCGGATCACGTCGGTGTGCAGTGCCGCAAGACGAGCTGTAGGCAGAGGCCCTGTGTTGTTGCTAACCCATCCTAGTCTTTCAGGGGCTCAATGAAAATCAGGAAGAATATAACCGCAAGGCCTGCCGGCTGTGCGCGAGCAGGTCAGCGTGCAGCGGCGCGAGACGGAGCGGCAGACGGAGATGCGGCTCAAGTCGTACTCCCACCACGCGAAGCGGGAGGGCGAGGAGCCCTGGGTGCCGCTGCAGCTGCACGGCGCCGACTCCGCAGCCGCGCACAGCGTGTGGGGGCGGCTCACCTCGCCGGCGGAGACGCCCGTGCCCATGAACATGTCGCGCGCTGAGTACCTGGACTCTTTTGTGCCAGGTACGACGGGCCGCCCAAACACATCGGATTTGCTTTCTGCTGCTCGTAATAGGTACCACTGTCGTCCAGGGCGCCTGTGATCATGCTGTTCGAATGGCCACCACAGGTCTCGACGTAACGGACAGCGGCGTCGGGGGTGTGGCTCAGCAGACTGCAGCGAGAGCACAATGTTCCAATGCACACAGTCAGTCCTCCGGTTCGGTCTTTCGTCGTTCCGAACGGCTGCATTTCTTCAGCCTCGCAGGCTCCAGCATTGACGACACCGGCGTCGGCGACTCGGGCTGGCCGTACGGCAGTGAAGGGCCAGAGTTCGTGGACCTGGGCGCACCAGAAGCGAGATTCTTCGATCAAAAAGATGTGACGTTTCACATTGTTGACACAGGCTCAGGCATTGACGACACTGGCGTTGGCGGCTCGGGCTGGCCGGACGGCGGCGAGGGGGCAGACGCGATGGATCTGGGCGCCCCCGATTCAGCGCCTAATCTGGCGGGCTACCCGCCGGCACTGGCGCCCATCGACCCGCACCGCCCAGTGGCGCCGGAGACGCTGCCGGGACTGCGGCAGGCGCTGACGTCGCTGTTCGCCCACCACAACGTGGTCGACCTGCCCAACATCAGGTGACGAGTTGAAGATGTGTCTGGCTACAAGTGTGATGTCCGTATGGCTGCTGCATTTGGCGCTGACGGCGCTGCTCACAGCCATGACGACGTGGTCGGCTTCCTCAACACGCAAGCAAATAAAAGAAAGTTGTGAAGCTGCAAAGTATCATGCTTCCGCATCAGGTGCCGCCAACCTCAAAGCTCACTGCGCATGCACAATGAATGATCACGCACGTCCAGATGGACTGCCGCCCTGGCAAGACTGAGACCCGCAGGACACCGCGCTTTTGCTGCTGGCTGAGCCGGATTGTACTCCGTCGCACTGCCCTCCCGCAGGCGATTCCTGCAGCAGTCGCCAGAGGCGGGCGCGGTAGAGGCGGGGCAGGCCGGCGATGCGCACCTGCGCAACGCAATCGCAGCCCTGCCGGACATGGCGCTCGTGCGCGGCCGGTTCGTGCAGACACACGTGGGCGACGGCCGGGACGACGCCCTTCGCGCCGTCGTCCTGGACCTGCTCGAGGTGAGGAGGCAAAGAAAAACGAACGCAAAGAAGGGGACACAGGAAGTAATTGTTTCCACAGAGCTATGCATTCTGACTGCCCTCCGCGCCGTCGTCCTGGACCTACTAGAGGTAGGGAAATATCAAAGGGCACAGAAAATGAAGAGTCAGAGTCAATAATGGGAGATGATAGCGGTGCACTTTGACAAGCCGTCATCCTGGACCTGCTAGCGGCGAGTGCGCATGGGTTGCACCAGATGACGAGGCGCAAAGTTGCTGGGCATTTGCGCACGGCCCATGGCAAGGCATCCTGCTTTGCTGGACGGACCCTTGGCCCTGCGCATCTGCTGGTCTGATGTCTGCTTTTTGCCACCCACCAGCACACGCTTTCAGAAGCTGGTGCAGATGGCAGCCGCCGCAGCAGCCGCAGTTCGAAACCGGCGCTCACCGCTGACCAGCTTGTCTCCGCAGGACAAGGACTCCTTGAAGCGCGGCGACATCCACAGCGCGGCCAAGGCCAAGGGCGTGACCTGGTCGGACTCCATCTACCAGCGCATCATGAAGGTGACGTGCGACAACGTCGGCAACGCGTGGGCGCTCAAGTCCGGCGACATCTCATAGGAGTGCGTGCTGATCCGTGGCGTCGGCCGTGGCACCACGCCGGGTTCCCCCTTCAGCAGAGAGGCAGACCTCAGCCAGCAGGAGGTTCAGGGTTTCAGATGCCATGTATAATTGAAGTGGTGTACATTAGATCATCAGCAAGGTCATCAGCAGTAATGTCCAGAGTCCGAGCAGGGTTTTGTGTCCTCAGGTCACGTGCAATCTGAGCGTCACCCTCGCCCCATCACGCCCCTTTGTGAAGGCCAATTCCGCGCAAAAACTTCAGACCCTCTTGCCATTCGCATCGCCACATCCGCAGTCTAATTCATCTGCTCGCTCTCGTGCATGTCGATTGCTCGTGCCGCAGCAAGTGTTGCAAAGTTGAATACGAAATTCCTCCACCAAAACTCCTCTGCGGCGTTGCAATCGTTGACGGCGTCTTGCGTCTCTGTTTCTGGTGCATCCAGTGACAGATTGCGCAGTTTCAGCACAGCCATGGGATCCGAAAAGCTGTCCACCAAAGTATGCATCATCGGCTCCGGCCCTGCAGCGCACACGGCTGCCGTGTATGCCGCCCGGGCAGAGCTGAAGCCCATCCTCTTTGAGGGGTAGGTATCCGCATGCATAGTGCATGATTGCGCATCCATCTGTCGATGCACTGTCGATGCATGGCTACTTTAGAACCTAAAGTAGCCATGCCGTTCCCTTCACACAGGTTTTGACTGCTGCAGCCCTGGATCGCAGGTGGCTGGCCAACGGCATCGCGGCAGGCGGGCAGCTGACGACCACGACGGACGTGGAGAACTATCCGGGCTTCCCGGAGGGCATCCTGGGCGGCGAGCTGACAGACAAGTTTCGGGCGCAGTCGGCGCGCTTCGGCACCCAGATCTTCACCGAAACCGTCACCAGCGTGGACCTGTCCAAGCGGCCGTTCACGGTGCGCACGGATGACAAGGAGGTGGAGGCGCAGACCGTCATCATCGCCACCGGCGCCGTCGCCAAGCGCATGGTGTTCAAGGGCAGCGGTGAGGACGGTGGCTACTGGAATAAGGGGATTTCAGCGTGCGCCGTGTGCGACGGCGCCGCGCCCATCTTCCGCAACAAACCGCTGGTTGTCATCGGCGGCGGCGACTCCGCCATGGAGGAGGCCAGCTTCCTGACCAAGTACGGCAGCAAGGTGGGCTTTTGGCGGACATGGACGGCTGCCGGGGGCGTGCGTGAGCATCTGGGGAAGGCCGTCAATGGCGCGCCAGAGCATCCGCCGGCGGCTGCGGCAGCCCCTGCGTTTCGATAGCCCTGCCTGGTCCAGCACCACAGGCCAGACACCACAGACTCTTGGCAGCGGCCGGCCATGAAGAAAACCCCCGAGCCCAAAAGAGGTCACAAACTAGGCCGGCATGCCAGAGTCTCCAGCCAGGTGCATGCCGCTGATCAGGCAGTTACATGCGCTGCAGGTGTACCTCCTGCACAGGCGGGACGAGTTCCGGGCCAGCAAGATCATGCAGAGCCGGGCGCTGGCAAATCCCAAAATCGAGGTGCTGTGGAGCACCGTGGCGGAGGAGGCGTACGGCAATGAGAAGGGCCTGCTGGGCGGCCTCAGGATCCGCTCCCTCAAGGACGACTCGGTGAAGCGTTGCTTCCTCTCCACTTCTCCCTCCTGTTTGCTTTCTTCTGCTGCTTGCAACCACATAGGTTTGCTGCTGGAGGTCGAGTCGAAGCGTGGCTTGCGTGGTTATGCATGGCAGCCAGGGCAGCGAGTGCAGCACCTGTCTGCAGGCGAATAGCCATCTGAGCCCGTCAGCAGTGCTGCATCGCACAGCCTGCCATCGTCGCCATGTGTTTCTTCCACTTCTGCCTCTGGAAGGGCCTGTGCTGAGCGTCAATGCGTCACTCGCTCTTTCCCGGCCGCCCAGGTGAGGGATCTGCCGGTGTCCGGGCTTTTTTTCGCTATCGGACACGAGCCCGCGGTCGGTTTTCTCGACAATCAGCTCACCCTGGACTCGGAGAAGTACATCGTCACCGAGCCGGGTGCGCCGCTTAGTCATCCTGACTAATCCCGCGATGATGTTCAACTTTTTGGATGGCGATGAATTGAAAGCCTCGGCGCCCCACAGTCAGGTGCGCCTCCTTACGTTGGCCGCTTGTTTGCTGCCATTGCTGCCAACATGCTCTGGCAGCAACATCCCCCACAGTCCAGCACGGTTTCAGCAGCTGCGGCAGCATCTGCAGGCTTCGAGTGCTGCTGTGTGCCATAGCTGTTGCTGCCGCCACTGCTGCTGCTGCTGCTGCTGGTGGTGGTGGTGTTGCTGTGGCTCTGCTGCTACGTATGGCTGCTGCACCTTCTGACGCTGCTCCTACCGCACATGCAGCAGAAGCAGAAGTGCACCCTGTGAGACTGCGCCCGCTGCGCGCCATAGCGTCCTGAACTCCACCGTGGATTGAGTCATCTCAGCACTTGCCTCTCACGACATACAGGCACTACGACAACCAGCGTCGAGGGCGTCTTTGCCGCCGGCGATGTGCAGGACAAGAAGTGGCGGCAAGCCATCACGGCAGCCGGCTCAGGTGCATTGGCGCGTTCTCATCCGCAACTTGCCCACTTATGCAGGCTCATAGCTGAATGTGGCTCTACTGTCTGACTGTGTGACCCTCTGACACCCGGCGTTCTTCCTGCATTTGTGTCCATGCCAGCAATGCCCATGTCCATGTAACGTCCATGCAAGCGCATTCACGCACTAGGGACTGCGGGACCTCTTCCTTCGGATGCAGGGATAACAATTCGTTTGCCGGTCGTGCAGGCTGCATGGCGGCGCTGCAGGCGGAGCACTTCCTCACAGCGCACGAGGTGCTGGACGACCGCACAGCAGAGGCCGCTACCGCCGACGACGACGCAAAGACGGCGCAGGTGGTGCATGCGACGGAGAACCTGAGCACGGAGGCCGTGGCGCTGGCCAACGGGCACAAGGCCAAGGAGGAGGCCGCCAAGAACCCGGTGCCCTCTTGAGCAGCTTAAGCGGCTGCCCTCATGAGCGGCAGGACGCTGCGCGGCTGTGCGCGGAAGTGCTTCGGCTTGCGCATTACGAAGAAGGGCAGCAGAGGGCAGCGGTGGCGGCGCAGGCAGGAACCCGATCCGAGGAGCTGGCCTGTCCCGCGCCGTGATCTAGGTACAAACACAGTTCATTTAGTGATGGTGGGGTTTCATTCGTATCCGCATTGATGATCTCGCCTGCAGTGGCGCCATTTTTTATTTTTGGGAGGCAATGAAAGTTGCAGTGGGACTGCAACACGATACGAGGGATGGGGAGGGTCAGTGCACCGCGTATGTAGGTGATTGCAAATGGAAGCTCGACATGTTCAGCCTGCCACCCCGCAGTTCTTAGATATCAGATCAGATGAACTGGAGTTGTCAGTCGTGCTCAGTCGTGCCGTTCAAGTGCTTATATGCGGCGGTTTGCTCCAACTGTCGCATGAAATAAATAGCGGCTGATGGGTGGGGTTTGACAGCGCAACGCTATGGGCACGAGCTCAAACTTGAAGCATTCATGTTCTGAGCTCGGCAGCGTGCCGTGCGTTGGCCAGTTGCAATGCCAGCTTTGAACGTCAGGCATGCACCACAGCCCCATTGCGGTGCTCCTTCAGAAAGCCCTCCGCCACCGACATGTCGTCCGGCGTCGTGACCTGCGCGCGCAATCAGTCTCATCGTCCAATAACCATCAACATTCTCACGCTGCAGATGCCGGCTGCTGTCTGGTTGGTCAGGCCATGCTGCAAGGCGGCTGTCGTTCCGCAGAGCATTGGACATTCGAATTCGAAATTTGTGGCTCGCCACACATGATGCGCTTACGATTGACAATCAATGCTGTCAATGCTGTATCAGCGGCACCTTGATGTTAGAGTAGGCGCCATATGTGATCTTGACGCGCTCCCCCAGCGCCTCGATGATGGACACATCGTCCGTCACCTCCAGCGCATCGCGCTGCACCAGCTCGAAGCCCGAGCGCAGCAGCGCCGGCCGCATCACCTGCGGCAGGAAAGGGGCGTGTGCTTTGACTATTGTGAGTTCGATGCTGTCACCGAAGAAGCTGCATCCAGCCGGCCTCATCCCCTGCAGCGCGAGAGAGGTGCGCCCTTGCGGTGCGGTTCGCAGAGCACCCTGGATTGTGTATGATAAACGGCTGCTCGACGCGGTGGCGCAGCACTCCAGCAGCAGTCATCATCACAGACGCCGTGCCCTGCCTATGCACTGAGCGCAGCCAGCGACGGCGCTTGGGGACCATTCGGCGTCGGGCACGGCGCGGCAGGATGTCAGGCGCACGCGCCTGCGGCGTCTGCACCTCCACCAGCCGGGAGCGCTGCAGCGTCTTGACGACGTTGCCGTCGCCGTCCACCTCCTTGATGGTGGGCTTCACAGCCACGCCCAGCACCGCGGCACCCACCTGCAGCTAGGCTTCTGACCTCTCAGTTGTAACATCAGGTATAGAAGCCTGGTATGCAGAAACTTCATACCCAAGGACGGCCGTCCATATCCTTGATGGTGGGCTCCACCGCCATGCCCAGCAGCACGGCGCCCACCTGCAGGCAGGGTTCTGACCTGTAAGCTTGTAAGACATTGATACTTGAAAGAGATAGCCGTCCAGCTCCTTGATGGGCTTCACGGCCACGCCCAGCAACGCGGCGCCCGCCTGGCGCCAGGGGAACACTGCCAAGTGTCAAGTTGGAGCATCTCTTCCACCTGGCTACAGTTCCCGTCGCTAGCGGCAGCCAGTCAGCAACGGCCCCCATGACGAGATTCAGCCCCAGCATCGGCCTCGTGCGCATCTGTACCTCAAGCCTGTGCATCTTCATGCACCAACAGATAGCGTGGCTGGCGGCACCTGCAGGCCGCCCAGCAGGCAGCGGGAGTTGCTGTCCTCCGCCACCGTGACGAGGTGCAGCTACAGCAGCCTTTCAGGCATCTGCTGTGCAAGGTCCTTGGGGCTCTCGGCGCAACAGAGTGCATGGGAGCACCTGCAGGCCGTCCAGCATGCAGCGGGAGGCGTCCTCCGCCGTCACCAGCGGCCGCGCCGAGTCGTGGATGGCAACCAGCAGCGCATCGTCTGAGATCGCCTGCAACGACAGACTCATACTGTTGAAGAAACACCAGCGAGAGACAGCGTGTCATAACTGTGGGAGCGAAAAACAGCTGCCAAAGTGACTCTTGTGACCATTTGTGAATTGGTGCGCTGATGTGACCCGCTGCAAGCCCTGAAACGCGCACCTGGAAGCCATTGTAGACGCTGTCCTGCCGCTCTTTGCCCGGCCGCGCAAACTTGATTGGCTTGCTCTGCCCCGCCGTCAGCTTGCCCAGCGCCTCTGAAAACACTTCCCTGCGCAGATGTCATGTAGCAATTGTACAGAGGCCGATGGCGAGCCATAATGCCCAGCAAAGACAATCCCCAGCGTGCTTGCGCTCTGACAGCGAGCCTGTCCTTACTCAACTTTCGCCCACCTGTACTCCTCCTCGCACACCACGACGATCTCGCCGACCTCCGGCATGCTGGCAAACGTCTGCAGGCTGTAGGTGGCGATCGGCTGCCCCAGGATCTTCAGGTACTGCTTTGGAATGGGGGCCTGTCGCAGAAGGCAGAAAGCACTTGGACATCCAAACGCAGACGAGACGAAGTGCAGGACACTGCGGGCTGCGGCACGCCATCACACGACTTACCCCCATGCGCTTGCCGACGCCGCCGGCCAGCAGCACAAGGCTCACAGAGCCGTCGGGAACGGTCAAGGCGTCCTGCAGACACAGTCGAAGGAGTAGGCTGAGCGAGTCGTCACGTGATGCCGGTCATCCTGTGAAGCATGCCAACAACGACTTTCACGACTTTCACAAACCGACGTACTGGTGCGGGCACCGACTGCGAGCGGCACACGAGCCGTTGGTTCGCTCGCCGCCGGCTTGCGCAGTGGCTGCCAAGTTGCCGGACGAGGTGTGTCAACACCAGCCTCCGCTCGGCTGTGCGCGCCACCGCTGCAGGTCAGGCAAGCACGATCAGGGCCTGCATTAGTGCAGCATGCAGGCAGGCATGCGGCGAAGGGTGCCGCTGCGGATATTGAATGCACCTCACCTGCGGCGCATGCTGGCTGCCGGCGATGGTTCGTGCGTACCAGCCGCAGTTCTGCGGAGCTGCTCGCTGCGCCAGTGTGACACCTCGCTGATGACTGCATCATGCCGGCCAGGAGATGTGGCACCGTGCCCCACGCAGCCAGTTGTAACACAGCTGACAAGGCTGCGAACTGTCAGGCAAGAGGCTGCACACAGTCGATATCAGAAATGTGACCGAGCAATCGCAGAAAACGCCTGATCACGTCTTAAGCGTGTTTTGACGAAGGAACACTGCAGGTGGCAACGTGATCGCTGCGACGGACAGTGCTGCCAGAAAAGGTGTGTGTATGGATACACTCTTGGCTGAGACTCACACAGAGTGTCAGAGCAGTGTATTGCACTCGTAAAAGCATGCAATGCCTCATCGGCCGGCTGGTCCGGTGCACGTGAGCCGAGCCGAGCTTTTTCCCGCCACCGGGGACTCGCTGAATTCAAAACTCGCAAGGCAACCTCCAACAGCTGCAATGACCGTTCCGGCGGAGTTAGGGTCTGATCACCAGACTGCCCACGTTTGGGATCACTAACATTCTGTGTTTGCACCCTTGCGCCTTACGCAGGCGTCCAGCGCTGTACACAACGCAGGCAGTCGACTGACCCGCGAAGCAGAGCAGTTTCGGCCAAGGGTTTTTGGTAGACAAGCGTGCGCTGCGGGAACCTACATCAGGGACCTGCCTCGGCGCAAAATGGACTATCATGTCCATGCCGCTCATCCAGCACTAGGGTTGGCAGCTATGGAGTTAGGGCCGGTCACGTTGTCAAAAACTTTCGGCCAAGGGGAGACAGATTTGTTCAGGTTTCCAACAATAACGTCGCGGGTGGACTGTGACGGAGCCGTAGCATGGCGACCGCGTTCGACCGGGAGGAGCTGGAGGAGATAAAGTTCGCGGCGTACCGAGAGCTGCAGAGCGGGCTGCGGGCGATGGGCCTGCCGGCAAGCGGGTCAGTTGTTCACCCAGCGTTTCCGACCGCGGCTTGATGCTACGTTCGGTTGCAAACAGCACAGCTCCCTGCAGTCCTCTGCATACAGCGTTGCAGGCACTCGCTGCGCCATGCCGACCGAGCGACGGCAATCAGCCTGATTGAACTTTGGATTGTAAACATCTGCTCAGGGTAGTGGCTATTACGCGAGCCCGGGCCCTGTCGATCCACACCCCAGTTGAATCACCTGCAGAAGTCTGATTGTGAACTACTTGCTGCCTACTGCACACAGCAAAGCAGAGGTGCTGCGTGAGCGCCTGCTGGAGGCGGTGCAGGCGCGGCAGGCCAAGGACGCAAAAAAGCAAGCCAAAGCGGCCGCCAAACTGCCGCTGGACGAGGGGCTGGCCAGCCCTAGGTCGCCGCCGGGCACCAGCAGGCGGCATCGCAGCCTGAGCTCGCTGCAGGACGGCGCCAAGGTTAGTGCCGCAAATCTGCTCCAATGGGTGCACGCATCAGCTGGAAGCAGCATGGTGCAAAGCGGCAGCTGCCGCCGCAGCGGCTACAGTTCTTTGTGGGTCCAGCACAGAAGATGCTGCAACTAGCCATCGTTCGTTTCCGCGTGACAACCGCAGTTTCATAACCTGGCACGATCTCTGTCGCGTCATCACCGGCAGGAGAAAGTCACCGAGGTGGCGGGGCAGGCGGCGGACGTTGCGGCGGAGGTGGCGCACGTGGTGAAGGAGGCGGCGGCGGCGGGCGCGGAGGACCTGAAGGTGGCATGGGAGGCCGCCGCGGAGCACATCGCGCCGGTCGAGGAACCGGCCGCCGAGACAATCGCAGCGGCCGCCAACTGGACGTCCGACGTGGTGAGCCACTAGATCTGTGCATCAGTTTGGATCATGCGAATCTTAAACGTGTTCACAGGCCATTGCGACAGCGACGATCACCAATGGACTACAGAGGGCAGCGGCCGGGCACATTACAGCGGCACATCACAGCGTGAGGAATGCGTCAAGACCTCTGAGATAGGAGCTGGTGCGCCGCAGTGGTCGCGCGTCAAGGCGGGCTTCGCGCGCTGGCTGCCGGCCGGCGACCTGCCGCGGCTGCCGCTGCTGCTTGTTTTCCTGCTGGGCGCCGCGCTCGGCGTCGGCCTCACGATGCTGGCGCACCCGCACGCCTGGTGCGTCGGTTTCGTGGTTTTCAACGGTTGCAAGTTCTTCACGTCGTTCAGCAACATCCTTTCGACCTGGCACAGCTGCCGAGACCAATTGCAGCCAACGACGTGTACCTCAGCCCTTCGGAGGTTGACCAGTGCTGTGCTCATGCAGGCATGACCTGCGGCAGCAGACAAATGACGCCGCATCAAGGGCCAGCTCAGGCGCTGGCAGCATGTACCGCACCGTCAGCGAGACATTCCTCGAAGCCTTCCCGCGGGGCCAGTGGGCACGGCAGGTGTGCACCTTTTTACCTCTGCTCAAGCTCTCAACTGTGCCTGGCACATCTCCAGCTGGCTCCGCAGCCAGACGTGAAGCATGACTTGAGTCACAATCCTCTGTCTGCAAGCAACCTGCGTTGCGCAGTGCCTGCCGGCGGCCCGGTACCTGATGCCGGGCCTGCTGCCTGCCGCGCAGGGGCATGACAGCGCGATGCCACTGCACTGCAGGATGGCGGTGTGGACAACGGCCCTCCCGGCGCTGCTGCCGCCGCCTGACGGGCCGTGGGCCGGCCTGTCCGCCGACTTGCGCGCCCTCTCTGACCCGGGGGGCGCGCCACTGCACAAGGTCTGCACCCAACGTCTGTCGAGCTGAACACCGTCGGCACTCAGATCGACGAAAGCAGCAATGCTGAGCAGACACCTCGTGTTGCGCGCCTGCAGAGCAGAATTGCGACGTGCATCAACGAATGTCACGAGCATCAGCGCGAAAGCCTGTGATGCATGGCGCACTGCTGCCTGGAAAAGAGGCGCCAGCCTGCACAGCGCTCCTCCTTCGACAAACCCAGGGGCTGGGCCTGCTGCTGGCGTGTGAGACGGCGCAGCAGTGCGCCGCGGCAGTGGAGGGCTTTCGGCTTCGCATCCCAGCGCCCTGCGCCAACTGCCTCCTCCACATCACGGTGCGCCAACCTCCCCTGACACAGCGCTGAACTGTAGGTTCACTCATCCCCATCGATCGCCTTGTCGCTTCCCCTGGCACAATGCAGCCTGTGCAGGCGCAGGCCTGCGACCTGCGAGACAATCTCTCCATGCACATGATGCGGATTGTGCGGCATGACTCCATAGCCATGAGATTGAACAAACGAAACTGACTTATCCGTGCTTGCGCCGCAGGAGGAGCAGTTGGCTCAGGGCAGGGCGGAGGCGCGCGGCGCGCTGCAGCGGACGCTCGTGGACACGCTGCGCCGCTGGCCGCACGCGGTCGTCATAGTCGATGCGGCGACCCTGGCAGCGGCGCCGGCCGCGGCGCTGCCGCCGCTCATCAACGCGCTCAGCGAGCGGGGCCACTTCCAGGACGCAGGCACGCAGGTGTCCACGACGCAGGCGCTGTATATTGTGACCATGACAGCGCCGGAAGAAATCATGGCGGCCGCAGGCGATGACGAGGACGCATTCAAGTCTGCCGCCAAGGCGCACTTTGTGGAGCTGCTGTCGAGCGCGAGCGGCGGGCAGGCGCGGGGGCTGGCCGAGGTGCTGCGCCGGCGGCTCGACTATGCCGCGCCTGTCGGCGGCCACCGTTAGGCAGCGGCTGCGATTGATGATGGATCCCAAACTGCAGAACCGCCGTTGCTGTTGAACTGATTTCGGAGCCCGCTGGGACTGCTGGCTCAGTCTGCTCAGCGTGTTGTGGTTTCGCTGCGCCTAGACATCTGAGAGGAAGGTGCTTCTGGAGGGGTTTGTTGTGTGAACAAAGAAAGTGTAGTTAGAAGGTGTAAAGACGCCCTGAAAGACATTCACGCAAGCCTGGAGAGATCATATCTGCACGATGATGCAAGCTTGCGGCATTCCTTGCCTCCTTAGGTTTCTTCAGGTACCTCGAGTGCACGACAAAAAAAGCAAATGCCTGTACCATTAACACATCACAGCTCACACGATCACAAGAGCTGTGCGTTTCACTGTGACATCAACAGAAAAGGCTGCAGTTCCAACACGGACAGAAAACTAAAGTCACGCAGCGAGAATGCGACGGCAACAAGCTGGGTGTGCCAAGTGCCTCCCAGCTGCCAACACGAGACGGCAGGGGCTGTTTTCAAGCACTTATTGTGAACTTGGTGCCAGGGGTAAAGCGGTTGCTGGCAGGCTCCGCGTCCGCGGGCGCCGCCTCTGCGGCGGCCTCCTGCCAGCCTTCTTGCACATCGGCAGCCGGCAGCGGCGCCACGCCGTTGACCGAGGCCGGGTGCGACGGCAGCGGCACGGGCGTCGCCGCATGCTGCGTGCTGGGCTCGACCGGCGTGCCGGCGGTGGTCTCCGCCCTGCGAGGAAGGATCGCAAGGCAGTCAGCACGTGTTGCAAGCAACATTCCAGCAGACGCTGCACACAACGTCGAATGAGCCTGGAGGTGCTGTTCCGGCCCTGTATGGAGGTGGCCTGGGTGCCAGAGCAGCGAACCTCAAGTGCATTTTGCAGGCTCAGAAGGGAGTCTGCAGCCGGCAGGGACAGGCAGGAGCAGGGGCCTCCTTGCAGCTCATGAAGAGGAGCGCACTTTCTTGCGGCCTTGCGGGAGCGGCGCTCCTCCAACAGAAAGGCGTCGGCCTCCACGAGCAGGTGGCCCAGGTCGTGCGAGCGCTGGGCGAGGTCCGCCTTTGCAGCCGCCACCTCCTCCTTGCCCTCCAGCATCGACTGGCTGCTCTCCAGCAGCGCGCTCATCCACCGCCGGTACAGCTTGTGCGTCGCCTCCGCCTTCTGCTCAGCGGGGACACAGGGTTGTCAGCCAAAGGCACAGAGGGGAAAAAGTATGCGGGTAAGGGCGGAAGGATCTCGGCCTCGGCGGAAGAGGTGTGCTTCGCTCACTGGAACGAGAGCCACGCCAGGCCTGCAACTGATTGGTCATCGATCCGGGTCGTGCACAGACCACAGCTCCCCTGGTCAATGCATTCGAGTGGCAACGACCTTTGATGGCACGCAGATGCCAAGGAGAGAGCTCAATTTGAAGGTAACAAGGGAGTGCGAACCTGCTGCGAGGCAGTCATGTCGGCGAGCTGGTCATCGAGCGCGTCGGACACAGCGTACATGGAATCAAGAGGTAGAACCTTCACATAAGGCGGACTGTGCTATCAACAGAGAGGCTCTCAACCTGCTGCGTGGCGGTCATGTCGGCGAGCTGGTCGGTGAGCGCGCCGCGGGCGGTACCGGCGGCCTTGACCTGCGCCTCAAGCGCCGCGACGCGCGCCTCAAGCGCCGCCGCCCGCTCCTTCTTCGCTGCCAGCTCGCGGGCGGCGCCTTCGTCCACCACCGTCGCAGCTGCGATCGGCACATGAGGAGGGTCAAATGCAGGAAACACGACCTGTGCTCGGCAGCGTTGTCGCCCGGGGGTGACCAGGCGACATCTGCAGCTCTGTCAACAGACGGCTACTGGCTTGAGATCTCTGGTGTCAGCATGGTGCATGTCTCGCGGGTAAATGATACAAACACACAGCTGCACGCCAACGGGCGCGGACACAGAAGTTGGGCGATCCCAGGGCAGGCTGCCAGCGACGGGGTCTCACCTGGTGCTGCCGGCGCAGGCGCGGCCACGGCCGCGGGCGCGCGGCGCGCCTTTGGCGTGCGGCTCGCGGAGCGGCTGGCCGAGCGGCTGTAGGAGGAGCTGGGGCTGGTGCTGTACGACTTCTTGCGGCTGGCACGGCGGTGCTTGCGCCGCCCCTCCCTCGGCGCCGGCTCCGGCGACCTGTCAAGGAGGAGGCGGACTCTGTCAGGTGAGGCTCTCCGCTGCATGGTGTGACACCAGCACTGATGGTGTGACACCAGCACTGAAGCTGCCTGGAAGGAGCGAGCTGCACAGGGCAACTGAAGCAGAGCTCGGCCCCAGAAGGTGCACAGGGTCAGAATGAATGCGTTGAGCGCCAGGCGCACCCGGACACTGAGCGCCGGCGCTTGCTGGGCGGGCCGCGGCCGCCAGTCGGCGGGCTGAAATCGCCGGCGGCGGCGACGCGATCAGAGGGATACGGACCAGGCGGCGGGCCGCCGCGGCCGCCGCCGTTAAACCCAAACCTGCCCCCTCGGCCACCGCCGTTCTCGAACCTGAAACATGCAGAAGGCCATGTCATGAGCTTTCGCAGTTGGCGCTTGTTGCCAAACACGTTGCGCGAAGTGCGAGTCAGTCGTATACAATGGCTTGACAGCAGTCAACTGTGCCAGATTGCCAATTTGATATGCGCTGGTGCACAGCATCGCCACCAAGTATACCTGTTCCTCAGTACCAACTCGAAGTTTCAGCGTATAGAATGTGGCGCCATAGGGTAGGCATCAGAACCGCCCGGCAAGTGTAATAAAAGTGTGGCAGTCGTAGGTAATTTTGATATGTTTCTGCTCCGCAACGGCCGCAAGGCCTGACATCTTCCGATTGGTATCAGCCGAAGCACTGGTGGAGGATTCAGCTGGGTCGACAGTGCGGAAACACAACTTTGTGTGACGCAATATCAGCGCTCAGTGGGGGATGCCAGTGCGTTCAGTGAGCCAGCGCAGCAGCCATGTGAACACTGATAAAAAATGAAGGTTTAGGAATGTGGAACCCCCTGCACCTGCTGAAGCGCAAGCAGCGAGTGCTCATTGATGGACCAGGTGTTGCATCAAGCATCACTAAACCACATGGCATCACCGGCAAGTGCTCTGTGCCGACGCAAAAGCACAAGTTGTGTGGGATGATGGGAGATGCAACAGCACACCTGCCACCGCCACGACCCCGCCCGCCGTGAAAGCCGTCGTCAAAGCCTCTGCCTCCGCCATAGCCGCGGCCGCCAAATTCACCCCGGCCGCCATAGCCGCGGCCAGGCGGGCCATAGTCAGGCGGCCCTCGGCCATAGCCCTCATTGGACCCGCCATAATTGCCGCTGCCGCCGCCCGTTGGGCCGCTGCGGGGCCCGCCTGGATTGTACTTTGCCATGTTGCAGCGAATCGTGCGGCCGTCCAGCAACTGCACAATAGGAAGCGCAGAGGGTCACAGACTCGGCGACGCTCCCTGTGTCATAGCACGTGGAATCTGCAGCTCGGCGATGGCTCTGAAGCTCGAAACATCACACGGCAAGAAGCGCACGGCAGTGCTCTGCAGCCAAGGCGTGTGCTTGTGAGGGTGCGCACCTTGCCGTTGCAGCCGGAGATGGCATCATGGGCGTCGCGCGGGTCGTCAAACTTGACAAACCCGTAGCCCTTGGACCGGTTCGTGTCGCGGTCAATCACCACCTGCAACAGGGAGGCAAATGAACCGCTCGGTTACCTCCCGCCAAAGCTGCGATTGCTAGCCTGAATCACAGCCTCAGGACTTCTGATGCCTGCAGTTCGTGCAGGATTGCAAAAGCGGTTCAGGGAGCAGCATTCGAGGTGATCAATGTGGCAACTATGCATTTGCCGCAGCGGTCATGAGACCAGTGAAACACATGCCTTCGTCTCCAGGACGACGCCAAACTTCTCAAAGTAGTTCTGCAGCGACTTCTCGTCTGTGTCAAAGGAGATGCCGCCCACATAGATTGTGGACACCTGTGCGATGCAAGTCTCAGGACAGGATCATAATTTGCAGAGCATCGAAAAGAGGAGCATAAGAGAAGCTGCTGTCAGCAGGCGATTGAACATGCATACGACAGTCGCAACTGTTAGCTGAAAGTAGAGACAGTGAACGCATGCTCACCCGCTCTCCGCTGCGACCATCGGGCGAGTAGGATCTGCGGTCACGACTGACGGATCGACTGTAGCTGCGCCTGCCAGGAGAGTATCGCCCAGGTCCCGGAGACCGACTGCGCGACGGGCTGCGGCTCATTTTCGCGCGCGAGGATGTCCAGTCGTCCCCGTCAACACGGATGTTCGTGTCGGAAAAAGGGCTTGCAAGTCGCAAACTTCGCACACGTGTCAGGCAAATGCAAGGGAATGCATGCCACGCGCTGAGAAACTTGTGTGGGTTGCGTTTTGCAAGTGCAGGCTGTGGTTTGTGAACGCCATTCCGATCGGACGCAACCCAAACGCCAGATTGCCGCCAAATTAGGGTGGATTACTAAAATCTAACACCACGTAGTGTAGCGAGCTCGCTCGAGGTACGTATCCGTTTCGCGTGCTGCAAGCCTGCTCACACCAAAACAACCTGATATCGAAGCTGCAGCAGCACATACATGTGCTGCACGGCCTAAGCTGCCGTGTTTTATTCTAATATAGCACCATCCAGTTCAAACTACGACACCAGGGAGACGGACTGCTAAAGGCGTTTGATCCGCTGCAGCAGGCCGTAACCAGACTTTGCATCAACACAAACGCTTGGAAACATTCACCAAGCTTGGTGCAACTTGGCTGGCACTACACTTGTAGCGCCGCAGCGCCAGTTGGCAGCCGGGGCTGCAGCTTTGATAGGTGCTCTGTTGACTGCCGGTCCCGCGTTCGAATAAAGCAGGAGCGATTGCAGCTGAGTCCCGGCGGCAGCTGAGTCCCGAATTCATCGCCTCCGGCGAGCGTTGACGGCAGGGCTCGGGCTGGCATGGCCTACAATGTCGATTTCGACTCGCCGTCGTGGCAGTCCACCTCGCGATCCGAGAACAAAAAGCATCTCGAGCTTGACGGTGTCCGCGTCAAATACACAGGTCAGCCTGCTGCCGCTGTGAACCTCTTGAATCGAAGCATGAAAAGTTTCCATCCGCATCTGCCGCGGCCACTGCCAGAAGTGAGCCCTCATGGCACAGTGCTGAGCATGCGGTACATCCCAGAACCGAGTGTCGTGCGTTTGATGTGAGGAAACATCGTTGCATTGCATCCCGGCAGGGCCCGGCCACCATGACGCAGACGCGGCCAGCGTGCGTACCAGCATAGCCATCCCGCAGTCCTGCGGCCTGTTCTTCTACGAGGTCAAGGTCATCAGCAAGGGGCGACATGGCTACATAGGTGGGTGGCGGACCCTGAGCACGACAGCAACATCATCCATGTTTGGCAACAGCACTCAAGTTGCGCGTCGTGTTCTGCAGATGCGCCTTTCTACGTATATGGCCCTGCATGGCTCTCTGAGAGCATCCATTCCCCACTTGCAGGCATCGGCTTTTGTGTGGCAGACTTCCAGCCGGACCGGCTGCCGGGCTGGGAGCCGCACTCGTACGGCTACCACGGCGACGACGGCCATGCATGTCAGGGCTCCGGCAAGGGCTGCGCCTTTGGCCCCACCTACACCACAGGTATTCAAGAATCGCATCTTGGAGTGGAGGCAACCCTCTTCTGCGGGACTCCAGTCAACTAGCGCACCCCCAGAACTTGGTTGCCCTGTACATGCAAACAGCCCTTCCAGGCTGGGGAGCGCTCTGTCTCGCAGCTCACATGAAGCTCACGTAAACCTGTGTCGTACATGCAGGAAACTCCTGTTGGAGAGGCAAAAGCTGCAGAGCGAAGCGTTGATGTCTCTACACAACGGTGTCGTATGTGCAGGGGACATCATTGGCGCGCTGTGGAACCGCATCGACCGCACCATCAGCTTCTTCAAGAACGGCGTCAGCCTCGGCATCGCATTCTCAGACATCGCAGAGGACCGGCTGTACCCCACAGTCGGCCTGCGCACCACCGGCGAGGAGGTCTGCCCTTGCTTCCCTACACGTGATTACACCGACGAGCTTGTTGTTGCGGGGAGCAACAGATCAGGATGTGCATGTCAGATTGTCAGTGTGCATCAGGCAGAGCCAATTACAATTCATGACCTTAGCCGCTGGTCGGATGCGCAGATCACCGCCAACTTTGGCACGGAGGCCTTCGCCACAGACCTTGGTGAGATCCGGGCGGATGTGCGGCAGCGGCTAGAAGATGTGGTCGCTGCCACCCCCATCCAGCAGAGCGCAAAGGTGGACCCAAGCTGTTTCCATTTTGCTACGAAATTTGGCTGCGCCGCCTTGCTCGTCGTCCCAAATAGTGCCCGCCCACCGCGGCCCTTCGCCCTGCAGACGCCTTTCGCTCTTACATTGCAACCTCACCTGACGACACAAAGCCAACATAGAAAGTCTCCAAATCCCCCTGCAGCCGTCGTACCTGCTGGAGGAGCTGGTGTTCGGCTACCTGACGCACAGCGGCTTCTCGGAGACGGCGCGGCTCGCAGCACGCGACATGCTGGGCGGCGCCCGCGAGGTGTCCGCCTTTGACGTGGAGTCCGTCAAGCGGCGGCGCGAGATCTCGGACTGCGTGACCGCCGGCAACGTTGACAGGTGCAGAGTCAGCCTCTTCGAAAAGTATGCAGCCATATGGTGTGACCGCCTTGGTGAATGAAGCTTTGCAGCATTCGTGCATGGACTCTGAATTGGTCGCTGGGCCGCTCGGCGCCTGGACAGACAGACAGGTTCCGTGAGCGCAGGGCAATTGCGCTGACAGAGGAGCTAGCGCCGGGCACGCTGGAGGCGTCGCCCGCCATCCTGTTCCGCCTACACGTGCAAATCTTCCTGGAGCTGGTGCGGCCCTCAGTGTCTCCCCACCCGGACAGCTGCTGCAGTCCTTGTATCAGCAAAGCGCAAATGCTTGATTCTTCACTCGTGCATTCGCCGATGCTCCAGTCTGCGCCCATGCATGTTGCAATGCTGCCAAACCTGCTGGCAGGCCCTGAAGCGGATGCATAGCACGCCGAAACTAGTCAACACCGCCGTGCATTGAAGCTCGGCTGCTGATGTCCAGATCCGGCAACGAAAGGACTGCGAGGCGGTGGCGTACGGGCAGGAGGTGCTTCGCGCCGCGTGCGCCGGCAAGGCCGACGAGGAGCTTCTGTCGGAAGCGGCGTCGCTGCTGGCCTGGGAGGATCCGGCCACCAGCCCGACGGCCCACCTGCTGACGGACCAGCACAAGGCAGTCATGGCGGCCGACCTCAATCGCGCTATCCTCAGCCACCAGGTAGGGTGGCATTGACGGAGACCAGGTCAACGCGACGAAGTTCTGCTTTTGGCCGCTGCAAGGTTTGCCGTTTGCAGCACAACGGAGCCGTGATCGTTCTCATGATGCTGATGCTGCTGTGCAACTGCTGGACGCAGGGCGGCCAGGAGAAGTCTCCACTGGAGCGTTTACTACGTCAGCTGGTGTGCTTGGCTCTTGTTTTCAGTCAGCACATTTGTCCTCCAAATGCAATGTGAATCCGAGACGATTGTGCAGACCTCCACTTGCATCGCCAAGGCGCAGGGTCCGAGCTTTTGAATTTTGTCGTGTCACGCTCTGCAGAAAGCGACGCAGCAGGAGCTAGAAAAGGCTGGCCACCCCATCGCTTCGGTCATCGACCTGCAGAAGCTCACGTCCTTGACCAGGCGCTGAATTCCGGCGCACCTCTGTGATCTTTTATGTGTGGGGCCATATCAAAGCTCGGATGGCAAACGACGTACTGATTGATCGGCGTATGTCCTATGTTTCGGCATTTCGCATCAGCGTTTTGAGTGGGAGAGGGTTTACAATCAAATAGGTGGGTGAAACAACCAAGTCTTGGCGGGCAACAAATCCAGCGCCAATACAGAGTCTATCAAATTTTCAAACTCAACATATACAAAGAATATGCATTGTACCCCGGCGAACGCAAGCGTCTCTAGCTTTCTAGCTAGCAAGCTAAGTACACAAGGACATGCGGCGTGACTGCTGAAAGGCCTCAAAAAGCGCAACATAAGGTACCATATTTCGAGCACCGCTAGGGTTTCCGCCATTATTGGGATTTGCGTCACCTCGGAAGCCAGGCGAGTCCCCACTGCTCTCGAGCTCACTTTGCTGCACCAGTGAAGAGCCCCCAGCATTGCGAAATTGCAGCTTGAGGGATGTGCAGATGCGTTTGATCCGCTGTGCGCCGCTGAGCAGCGGCCAGCATGCCCCTCACGCGCCATGTGCAGCAAGGTCCATCAAGGCTTCGCCTGCCGGAAGCCCCGACGTTCAGGCCCAGCCCCGAGGAGTTTGCCGATCCCCTGGCATACATTGCGACCATCAGGGGCCGGGCGGAGCCCTACGGCATCTGCAAGATCGTGCCACCCGGCTTCAAGCCACCATTCTGCCTGGAGAGGAAAGTCCGCTTTGGCACCCGTGTGCAGCTGGTGCACGAGCTGCAGGAGCGGTCAGAGGATCCAGCACTCGATGCAACGTTCCAGCAGCAGTATGCGGCCTTCCTGCAGCAGCTGGGCAGGAAGGCACCCGCTGCGCCCAAGCTGGGCAACCAGGTCGTGGAGCTGTGCCGCCTGCTGCGCGTGGTGGGGCGCAAGGGCGGTCATCGGGTTGTGAATGATGCAAAGGCGTGGCGAGACGTGTGCCGGCTCATGGGGGTGCGCCTTGCACCTGCTGCACCTGACCTTTTAACTCTTGCATCGTGGAAGGCTGCATCCCATGCCAGAGCAGCTGTGCAGCACTTGCTGCGCCTTACCCTGGGCAAAAGTAACATGTTTCGACATCCTGCGGGTTGCTTCTATCGAGGCTTGTCTGGAAGTCTGGCAAAAGCACTGCTGCACACAACACATCGGACCGCAGGCTTGCTCACCAGCTCCGCGAGCGTAATGCTGATTGACCTGCCTTGCCTGCAGATCAAGGACACCAGTAGCCAGGCCGCGTCGAGCGTGCGGCTGCTGTACGAGAAGCACCTGCTGGCCTACGAGCAGCACTGCGCTGCACAAGTTGCACGCAGGGCAGCAGGCGCCCGGGCGCCGGCGCAGCCCGTCAGCGGCGAGGTGGGCGAGCGCATGGCCGCGCAGATCCTGGAGGCCATGCTCAAGGCGGAGCCTGAGGATTTTGCGCTCGTCGAGCCGGACAACCAGCCCGCGGAGCCGCCCGCAAAACGCCGAAAGGTCAAAGCAGAGGTGTGCTTTCGGGCTGCAGCATGCGACAGTATGTTTCAACAACATCCATGTCCACTTTGGACCTGGTCTGCTGCGCCTTTCGATCGCAAGAGGCTGGTGCGAGTTGCACTGGCCTTGCAATCGTGTCGGCTCGGTGTGGACCGGCAGCTCTCCTGTGCGCCTCCACATGCCAGATCGCACCATAGAAGTTGCTGCACCATGCGGCGCGCATGGCGTCAATATCGCCGGGCCGCTGTCGATATCGCGCTGGCCTGTCGTGCAACACTCTCCGACATGTTTTCCGACACCGTGCGCGATGGTCACGTATGGGGACACGCTCGTCCAATCGCGTGCATGAACAGTAATAAAGTGAATCGCGTGACTGAAGCTGCTTAGCGTGCATCGCGCACTGCATCTGAAGCGCCATCAGTCTCGAGGGTCACATGCTGGAAGTAGTTGCTGCTTCCTGTGGCAGCAGTTGGTGCACATGCAGATGCTACAACAATCAAACTGAGCTGATTTGGCACGACAGCATCTGGAAGCGCTCTAAATGATCAATGCTGACGATGTATGCACTTCACGACTGCCGCGCAGACGCCGGGCAAGGGCCGGAAGGCGGCCAAGGCGGCGGCGTCCGGTGCGGGCGGCGGCGGCGGGCGGTCCGGTATTAAGGTGCCCGCCAACATCCATACCCTGGTATGCGAGCTGTGCGGCGGCGGCCAGCGGGAGGAAGCCATCATCCTGTGCGACGCCTGCGACCGCGGCTGCCACCTGTTTTGCCTGAACCCGCCGATGGCGACCGTGCCGGAGGGTACCTGGACCTGTCCGCTGTGCATCGGCGAGGCGCACGCGGCGCACGCCAGCCGCAAGGGCGGCCGCATGAGTCTGGAGGAGTTCGAGTGCTCCGCGGCAGCTTTCAAGCGCTCCTGGTGGGGCAGCGATGCCCGCGCCCGCAAGGTGCGCCGTCGCGGGTGTGTGGGGGTTTTGCAAGCGTGCACAAGGACTGTGGTGTTGTGAGATGCGTCCCATTATGCATGGACTGTTCCTGGCAGGCTGTTGCACACGAGCTGTGACCCACGCAAGCATCCTGCAGAGCGTAACGCAGCTCACATGGTTGGAGCAGGCGAGCCTGGAGGATACAGAGGCGGAGTTCTGGCGCATCGTGGAGGAGGGCGAGGAGGCGGTGGAGGTGCTGTGCGGCGTTGGCCTCGACACTGCCGTCACCGGCTCCGGCTTTCCCCAGGTCTGTCCGTGGCTGATCACTTGCGCCACGATCAACTGCGAGCGCCGTGTTCTCTTTGTGCCAGCTAAGGTTCCTCGCCTCTGGACACAAGCTTGCGTCCGCACGCGCTTTGGCAGTGTCTCCTGGCCTCTCATGACCAGCAGGCGTCACCTTGCGTATCGTCCAGGAAACCTTGACGCAAACCAAATTTGCCCAGCACCTGCTCGAGCGTCTGACGGACACCGCCCATTGTGATGCACCAGGAGGAGGGCGCGCCCTACGCAGGCGCGTCATGGAACCTCAACAACTTCCCGCGCCAGGACGGCCCGCACGGCAACATGCTGCGGCATGCGGCGCACGAGGCGCCGGGCGTCTCGCGCCCGCAGCTGGACATCGGCATGATGTATTCCAGCTCTGCGTGGCGCGTCGAGGACCAGCTACTGTACTCCGTTTGCTATCACCATGCCGGCGAGCCCAAGAAGTGGTGAGAAGCTGCACCGGCTCCCATGCAGCAGTGCAGAGCGGCATGTGTGCTGGCCTATCTTCGTTTCGCCTGCTGCCTTGATATGACAGGCGTCCAGGTATTGTTTGCCGCTAGGCGCTCCTCGTGTGTTCTGCCTCTTGTGTGCGCTGAGGGTCATACCTGAGCCTGCAGGTATGGCGTGCCTGCGGCTGCGGCGGCGGCCTTTGAGGAGGCTTTCCGGCGGGCGCTGCCACAGCAGTTTGATGCGCAGCCAGACCTGCTCTTCCACCTGGTGCGCATTGACTGGCCACTTGGGGTGTTGTTGTTTTGGCAGCTTGATGGGTTGCTTGTGAAGTAGGCAGTGTTCCTTCTCTCAGACCATTGGTCTCACAAATTGTGCTTGATGTCCTCGATTTTGACCAATCTATTTGATTACTCACCAGGTGGCGCTGCTGAGCCCGCGCGTCTTGGCACGGCACGGCGTCGAAGTGCGGCAGCTGGTGCAGGATGCGGGCGAGTTCGTTGTCACCTTCCCCTCCGCCTACTACGCCAGCCTCGACCTCGGTGCTGCTTTCTGCTTCTCGGCATATGTTCTCATATGTCAGCTAGCAGGCGCGGGGGATTACAGCCAGAAATATCAGTAGACTGTCGTTGCGTTCAAGCAATACTGTTGGGCTAGGCGAGTAGTGCACAATTTTTGGGTCGAGCCCTCAACGACAAACCCCACACACTTCATGCAGGCTTCAACTGCGCGGAGAGCATCAAGTTTGCGCCGGCGGACTGGCTGCGCTTTGGCTCCGCCAGCGTGGAGCGCTACCGCCGGTTCCGCCAGCCCAGCCTGCTTAGCCACGACCAGCTCCTGTTCCAGGTGCGTTCCACCACTCCAAGCCCAGACTGGCGAGTTATATCTTAAGACTGAAAATGCCGCATGTGCTTGCCTGATATGAATGCTCCAGGGTGCCGAGGACGTCACAAATCTGCAGGTTGTGGCGCGTCCAGTCAAATCAGATGATCACATGCATACCAAGCAGATGTATAGAGAGCCAAGCAGATGAAACAGCTATTCGCCCTCTGCTGATTCCGCACAATCCCAACCTGTTCTCTTGGCCTGCAGATCCTGCAGCATGACGAGGAGGCGCACACGGCATTCTGGGCGGTGCCAGAGCTGGAGCGCATTGTTGCAGACCAGCACACGCAGCGCATCCGCCTCTGGGCTTCAGGTCTCGCAATTCGATAAATATCAAGAGCATCGGAGCATCACAGTGCGCTTGCTGCTAGGCAGCTTGCTGTCATTGTCAAGTTGCGTGCCCACATTTTCGCTCGTGGCCTCTGCCGCACGCCAGCAGGTCAAAACAGTGCTGCCCGGTGGCGCGTCTGGCTGTGCGATGCCTGACTGCGCCAAGCAACATGCTTGCTGTTCATGGCACAGGCGTGGTGCAGTCGCGGCGGGCGCCCGGCGAGAGGGGCTGGGCGGAGGGCGCGACGGAGGAGGTTGCCTGCGCCGTGTGTCATCTGGACTGCCACCTGGCCGGCCTGGAGTGCGACTGCTCCCCCTGCAGGTCAGCCCTTGCGGCAGGCTTTGAGTGTCAAATGCGTGCCGCCTCTGATTTTTCGCAAAACATGCTCATGGCAACTGCGCTGCTGATTCTGAGCGAGTGTGCCGTCCCGCCGAGCCGACAGACCCTACGAGCCTGTCAGTCTGTTTGGTGCAGACTTGCTGGCCGGTACGCACCCACACTGATCGTGACCCTGCTGTCCCCCCACAGGGCGGTGTGCCTGCACCATGGCAAGCTGCTGTGCGCCTGCGATGCGGAGTCGTGGCGCCTCGTCTTCCGGCACTCCCTGGCGCAGCTGCAGGACTGGGTGGAGGAGCTGCGCCCCCGCATGCCCGGCCCAGGTGCGTCTTCCCACACATGATATTCAAGCTCATGGCTCAGCTGCTGTTTGGGACGACTTCCTGCCGGCGCATGGCGTGGCAAACGCCTTTCTCGTCAGCATGCCGATGCGCCAGTCAGACTTAGCTAGGCGCCAGTCTATGACGCTGCATGCGATCTCAAGTACACGAAGACTCACATTCAGTACTCACTTTCAGTGTCAACGACTCTCAGGTGAGAGCTTGCAACCTCCTGCTGCAGGCTCGGAGCTGGCTGCCAGCCTGGAGGCGGCGCAGGGGGACAAAAAGGTGGAGGCAAAGCAGGAGGCAGAGCAGGGTGCGCAGCCCGCCGCTGCCGCCGCCGAGCCGGCCGCTGAGGACAAGCGCGCGGCGGGTGACGTAATGGACGCGGAGGATGCGGAGGAGGCAGACGCAATGGACGTCTTCGCTGCCCTGGCTGCGCTCGCTGACCATGCAGAGCAGGCAAGGTGGAGGTCCTGGAGCAGCCTTTCTTCCCATGGATTGATGGGCGACCTAGCAATGAAGTTTGGCCTTCATGTCACGGCGGCCCCTTGTTGCAGGGCTCCTCGATGTGCAGACTGCTGGTCCAGACGAGGCCCTTGTTGTGTCACACCCCCCCAAGTGGGTTGTCATATTTTGGTGATATGCAGTGTCAAAATGATGCAATGCACGGATGTGCCGCACAGGAAGCGGTGGCGGAGGAGGCGGCGACACCAAAGCCCTCGCCGGCAAAAGGCGTGCAGCAGGAAGGGCTGGATGCCGCCAGCCGGCCGGCAGAGGAGCTGCTGTCCGAGTGGCGCGTAGCCTGCAGCTCCTGGTTGCAGCGGGCGCGGCTCCTGCTGGAGCGGGGCGGCGCAAAGGTGCTTGCTTCCCGGCCCGCAGTAGTCATCTCGGAAGCCGAGCAAATTAATCGCTCGAGTAAAGGTCATAGGCGGTCAACTGACATCCGGCTGCTCAGGTCATCTCGCCGGCAGAGTCGAGAATGCAGATGCTCAGCCTGCAAAGGTTGGCTCGCATGGCACAGGCCGAAGAACACCCCTTGCCCCTTGCCATATCCAGCACCTTGCCATTCACATCTGAAGTCCCACGTCACCGCCTACTCTGCAATAGGTGGGCGACCTGGAGGCGCTGGCGGCGGAGGCAGAGCAGTTCGTGTGGGGCGGCCACGAGGCGGCGGAGGTGCCGGCTCTGGCGGCGCGCCTGGCCGAGGCGCGCGCCTGGGTGTCGTCGCTCAACAGCGCATTGAAGAACAAGCCCGCCCTGGAGACCCTGGAGGCGCTGCTGGCCTGGGACCCACCGCCCATCAACCACACCGGTCAGCGCGTACAGTGTGTTTCATTTGCATCCCGTTGTCGGCGTCTCATTGGGGCTGCTCTGGACTATCAAATGCATCCTGTTCGTCTGAGAGGTTAGTGAGGCTCGAGCGACAGCACACCTGAAGTAGGGTGTCTGAGTTCTGACGGCCCCGTGTCGCTTTGTGCCAGGGCTGGGGCGGCTGCGTGAAGCGGCAAAGCAGGCTCGCGCGTGGCTGGAGCGCGCTGAGGGCCCCGCCACCGGCACCGCAGAGCTGCGGGTCCTGGAGGCTCTCACTGCCGAGGCTGGTGAGCAGCTGGATACTTTGCATGGGCATCACCTGTTTCTGCATGCTTCAAGGGCGGTAGCAGCGTGCTTCTGTGGCCGGAACCTCCTCTGCAACGCTCCAAGATCCCTCCGATTTGCACATGTCAAAAGACTGCATCTCCCGAGGGCTCTCAGAACGCGGCATCCCCTGCTGCAGCGCGGTGCGGCGTGGCGCTGCCGAGCGCCAAGCCGATACGGGAGCGGGTGACGGCGGCGCGACGTCTGGGGGAGTCCGTCCGGGGCGCGCTGCCCTCGGCGCGCGAGCCGACCCGTGCCCCCCGCGCCCGCACCTCCTCCTCCGGTCCGATCGACGCCGACTACCTACGGTGAGGCGGTTGTTCTCTTTGAGTTCCTGCCTGGACAACCTCGATTTCAGGTTGCAACTTTGACCCCTGAACATCGCACCGGTTGGCCGTGGCGCCAGCCAGCCCCAGTGGCGCAGCGCTTCCTAGGTGCGATTCCTAGGTGCGATTGGAGAGGGACAGCAGGTTACTGCTTTCACGCATCGTGATGATGCACGGCTCGAAGCTGTGGACGTGCATCGCTGCGCTCCTCATCTCTTCTGGGCCTGGCGCAGGAGCCTGCGGTCGGAGGCGACGGCGCTGCAGGTGGACATGCCAGAGATTGCGACGCTGACAGCGGCGCTCGCGGCGCTCACGGACTGGCAGACGCGCGCGCGGGCTGCGCTGGCGATGCGCACGCAGCTGGCTGAGCTGCAGCAGCTGGCGGGCGAGGCGGAGTCGCTGCCCGCCTTTGTGCCGGAGCGCTCCTCTATCGAGGTGACCACCCAGAACCCAAAAATAATATAAAATCCCCTCACGGACCCAGTCACTGGGCAATGTGGTCACGGCCGCCAAGCATGTCTGATTAAATGTGCTACAAGTTCGATGGGTCAGGGCACTTTCGTCGCATTGCCCAGTGATGCATCGCCGATTCCCCTGCGCCCATATGCTCTCAAACCCATTGCGCCTGTGCACGCAGGCGCTGGTGGAGAAGGCGGAGGAGTGGCTGGAACGGGCGGCGGACGCGGCTAAGGGGCGCGCGCCGCTCAAGAAGCTGCGCGAGCTGCTGCACGCCGGCGTGCGCCTCGGCGCCGACGTCCCACAGGCGCGTACTTGCTGAGTGCTGGGGCGGTCGTGCATTTGCGAGCTCCTTGGCTGCCGCCAGTCATCAGGACCCAACAATGCTGGCATTCACGATGCTGTGCACCAGCGGCGGCTCAGTTGCAGCATCTTGGTGGGTGCAAACTCTGTGCAAGGCAACTTTACGAATTGCTGTCCGAGCGCCCAGCTGCCGCACCACCTGCAGGTGGAGGAGCTGCGGGGCGACATCCGGAGGAGGGAGTGGGAGGACGGCGCCAAGAAGGCGCTGGGCGGCAAGTCCAGCCTGGCGGCCTTGCAGGAGACGCTGGCCGATGCGCCCACCATGGCCGCCGCCGACTCGCCGCTGCTCACCGCCCTCCGGTGCCTCTCACCAACCCGCATTTTATTGCGAGACTGTGTGCGTGAGCCTGTGCAGATGGCGCGGCTGAGAGGCGCTCCGGTCGGACCACCCCACAGCACGGGAATTCATCTGCCTGCACGTCAGCATTTGCCGACTGTGTGCGCAGGGCGCGGCTTGAGGCGGCGGAAGAGTGGGACGCGCGTGCTGCGGCCATGCTGGACTCGCCTGCAGCGGAGGCCTCGGACGCAGAGGCCCCCGCCACGCCGCCCGGTGAAGCCGCAGGGGCAGCACGCTCGGTTTCGCCAACGGCATCCAGCGCAAGCGGTGCCGCAGCAGAGGCGGCGATGCCGGCAGCGGTGGCGACCCCAGATGCTCCTTCGGATGCTGCTGCGTCAGCTTGGGAGTCTCCAGCGGCAGCTGCCCCCGGAGCGGATAGCGCCGCCGAGCCGGCTGCCAGCGCAGGCGGGGCGCCGCCCGCGCCAGAAACAGACGGCAATGCAGCGGCAGGCGGCCAGGCAGACACAGACATGCCCGACACCGCCGCAGCCACGGCAGCAGGGCAGCCGGCTCCAGCCGAAGAACAGCCTGCGGCGGCTGCCGAGCGGCGGGTCATCCCTCTCGATGAGCTGGAGGTGCGTTTGCAGCCTCGACATCGAGTAATCCGATGGAATCCTGCTGACTCGGCATGCTCACAGCACATCTGTCTGCCAGACATTGAGCCATGCAACTGGTTGAAGTGATCCGGATGCTGTGAGCCATGGGTTGTGGTGGTTGCCGGCTGTGCAGCCGGCCTTGCGCTGTGATGCCCTTTGCCCTCCCAGACGTCCACCCTTGTTCACGCTGGTGCTCGGCACCCGCTGGAAGCAGGCGGCTCTTGGCTTCCAAGCTGGAGCGGCTTGCAACCCAAAACGGTTCAAAACACCTTTGAAACCAACCTTTATTTCTGCAGGCGCTGGTGTCAGACGGCATGGCGCTTGGGCTCAAGCTGGAGTGGCAGGCGCCCTACACTCTTTTACAAACAATTACAAAATTGACAACGACTTTTGAAAACCACTTTTTCTTGGCAGGCGCTGGTGTCAGACGGCGTGGAGCTTGGGCTCAAGCTGGAGCGGCTGGCGCCGGCGCAGGCGCTGCTGGCGGCCGCCACGCGGTGGAGCCAGCGCGCTTCGCACCTCCTGGAGGCGGCCGCCGAGGCCGCGCAGTCCTCCCCTGACGAGGTGCTTGTCTGTTTCCCCACCCTCTCCAGCAGTCGCATGGCAAGCGTCACGCTTTTTGCCCATTAGCAACGTCGACGTGCAGTGCGCGTCTAACCAGCGTGAAGTAGTGAGCATGAAGTATGGGATTGCGTCAAGCTGTGCAGCGACTTTCTCATGTGTGCGCTGTTGCTCTGCCTGCACCAGGACGCTGCGGGCAGCTGCATCTCCAACCTTTCTCGTTGAACCACCAGTTGACCCAACGTAAGGCAACCGCCGGCGGTGGCGGTGGCGGATGTGGCTGCTCTTTGATATCAGAACCATCATGTATCATCAAGTTACACGATTGCTGCAGGCGGGCTAGGCAGAGGCGATGGAAGTGAGTGGTAGTATAAACAGAATATTAGAAGAGTGGAAATTTTGTACTGCAGGGGGGCCAGGCGCCGGAGCTGGCGGACGTGGCGGAGCTCATCGAGGAGGCGGAGGCGATAGAGGTGGGCGTCGCGGAGGTGGGCCCCCTGCGGGAGCGCGCCGCGGCAGCCGGGGCGTGGGCCGCCGACGCGCTGGCGCACCTGGCGCGCTTCCCCGCCACCGCCGCGCAGCCGAAGGACGCGCTGCCCGCCGCGCGAGAGCTCATTCAGGCATGGCCTCCTGCTCCTGCCACACCGGGCGCACCAGTGTCGAGAAAGCTCCTCTCCTAGGCGGACATCATGCACAACGCACTTGCTGAATGGGGACACGGTGGCTCGCGTTGAAGGTCAGCACGTGCAAATGTCGTTTGTCTCACATGCTGACGTGTATGCCAAGGGTCTGCCGCCTGCACATCCGAGTGCCTCAATAAGAATATGACGCTTGCCACGCTCTGCAGACCGGCCACGCCGTGGGCCTGGAGATGGAGGCGCTGTCGGAGCTGCGCAGCAGCGTGGCGGCGCACGCCTGGAATGGCCGCGCAGCCGAGTTGCTGGCGGCCGTGGCGGCCTCACGGGCCGCTGCCGGCGGACCGCCTCCTCCCCAGCAGCAGGCCGGACAGCAGCAGCAGCAGCAAGAGGCAGCGCAGCAGCGGCAGCAAGAGGCAGTGCAACAGCGGCAGCAGCAGCAGCAGATGGAGCCAGGAGCACCGGCATCCTCAGCCGCCAGCGGCGCCGAGCACATGCCGGCGCCTATGCCGCCATCAATCACCAGCAGCCCGCAGCTGGAAGCGGCCGCGGCCGCGGATGCAGCGGCCGCAGGGGCGGCGGCAGCAGCAGCCGCAGTGGCAGCCCAGCATTCTGCAGCAGCCGGCCTGCCAGCCAGCCAGCCTGTGGACCAGCATCAGCATCAGCAGCAGCTCAGCCTGTGGGAGCGAATAGCAGCGGCAGAGGCGGCGGCTGCCGAGGCCGCTGAGCGTGCCGAGGCGGAGCTGTCTGCCGCTGCAGCAGCTGATGCTGCATACCGCAACCTCATCAGCTTGGATCAGCAGCAGGTACGACTCTAGTTCCCCCTCAAATCTGGGCTGTGGATGCGGTGGCTGGTCCGTGCTGGCCGTCCCTGGCACAACACTTCCCACCATCACGATTGCGTGATGTTTCGTCTTTCCCAGCAAGCTGACGCTGTGCACGACAGGGGCCGAATGCGAACGGCGGCATGGGCTCCTTCTCCAGGATGCTGCGCGATGGCAGCCCTGACGGTGGCGCGCAGTCCAGCCGCCAGGCGGGCACCAGCGGCGAGGCGGCCGCGGCCGCCGCCGCCGCAGACGCTGCTGCAGAGGTGAGATGCTACCGCCACCGCCCTGCACAAACCTGACGCACAAACTGTTTGGCGATGATTGCTGCAGTGCTCTCCCACACAAGCTGCCGTTCATTGGCCGGCGACCTCCCAGCTGCCGAGTATGCCCGCCTTGGCTTTGAAGAAGACTGCCGCTTGACGCGCCGTCGCCTTGGCCCCCGCAGGCGGAGGCGCTGGCGGCAGATGCGGAGGAGGCAGCCAGCGCTGGGCCGCGGCAGCCGCCGCTCGCGGAGGCGGAGCAACTCGCGGAGCAGGCGGATGGGCTGCCCGTGGACACTGTCCTGCTGGAGGCGCTGCAAGAGGCCATCACGGCCGGCCAGGAGTGGGAGGCCGCCGCCCAGCAGTGAGCTGCCTGTTCTGCACCTCGTATTCTCATGAGGACTCCATGTTCTCATCGCAGACCCGCAGCTCGCCCTCCTCGTGCTGTGCGCTGCGGATGTGCAGGCAGCCCTGCCAGGTCGTGAAGATGTATACACTGACGCCATCGGCGGCTGGAACAAGCCAGAGTCGCAGAGGAATCGCGTCTTCCTATGGCAAGGCATCTGTGGGACCTTCCTTTTGTGTCACTGCAGGGCGCTGGGCAGGCGCAAGGGCAGCGGCGGCGCAACGCCGGAGGAGGCGGCGGCGCTGACGGCGCACGGCTCGGCGCTGGGGCTGGCGCTGCCGGGACTGCCCGCGCTGAGCGCCGCGCTCGGCCGCCATGCCGCCTGGGAGGCCTCCGTGCAGCGCGCCCTGTCCGGTGCGCCTCCTCTGGTACTTGTCATGGCTTGGTCCAGATTAACTCGACGGGCAAGTAGTCATCGAGGGCCCTGTAGTGTGCGGCTTGCACTCGGTTAATGCAGAAACATCAGAGGATCGCTCTGCACTATCTGGCTGTCCAGGACCTGCGAAGTCAGATGGCACGCGGCGGCATATCCAAGCACATATTGCGTCCCTCGTTCAGCATTGCCACAAGCGCCGCGGTGTCCCTCCCACAGACGGGCAGCGGCCGACGCACAGCACGGCGGCAGCGCTGCAGGCCGCCGCAAAGGCGACGCCGCTGCGCAGCCCGCTGGGCGACGCGCTGGCGGCAGCGGTGGAGGCGGGCGTCGGCTGGGCCGACCGCGCCCGCCGGGCCTTTGCCAAGCGCAACAGCGGGCAGCCGCTGGCGCGGGGCCTGGCGGCTGCAGCATCAGCGCTCGACCGCGCCCGCGGGCAGCTGGCGCGCCTGCAGGTGACCCCCTCGATGCACTAGCACAAACGCAGTCGGCAAAGCGCTGGTTTGCTTTGGCAGCAAAGTGATAGCCGCACACAGCCGCGACTTGCCTGCAGCGTTTGCTGGGCTCTGGACGTGCAGTGATCATGCTGTCAGTGATCATGCTCTGGGCTGAGTCACTGTAGAAACTGCCTACCACAGGACGAACTGGCAGGCGGCGCCGGTGGCGCGGAAGCAAAGCGGCGGCGCCAGGCCAACGCCGCGGCACGTGCCGCCGCCACAGACAACGACGGTGTGCCCACCTACTACGAGGAGGACGAGGTGCGCGCCTGCTGTGAAGTATACAGTGTTCTGAATTTTGGGAGCGTGGAATACTTGCACTCAGCACCCACCTTCCCTGTTGCGGCACCAGCCAGTGTGCGCGCGGCGCCATGGCAGATGCTGCCACATGACACTGCCACATATGCATCTGCTGCCACCTCCTGGCACACCTTGAACCTCGACAGCCGAAGGCGCTGTTCCAGGCACATATCCTTTTCCAGCCTACCGCCACGGTCAATGACCGTCCCTGTGCGCCGCGCGCAGGCGGAGCTGTTCTGCCTGTGCCAGCAGCCCTACCATGCGGACACGGCGATGGTGAGCTGTGATGCGTGCGAGGAGTGGTTCCACCTGCGCTGCGTGGGCCTCAGCCAGGCCGCCGCCAAGTCCCTGCGCAAGTACACCTGCCCCGTGTGCGCCTCCCTCCGGGTGCGCCTTTTCAACCTCAAACCCCACGGCTGAAACTCAGAAGTCCCCCATGCTGCCTGCTCGACATGATTGGGGTTGTGCTCCCCTGCAGCAGCGCCTGCTGCACTTTACATCACGAGTGGAGTCGTCGACAGGGTCTTACAGTACTGGGCGTTCTGCTGCGTTCTGCTGAGCAGCCCAACGGCAAGGGGGAGTTGGAGGCGGCGGTGGCGAGGGTGCGGCGCACGCGGCGGCCCGCGCCGGCGGTGCTGGCGCAGCTGGCGGCGGAGGCAGCGGCGCTGCCCTGCGCGCCGCCCGAAGAGCGCCCCCTCGCGCGCCTGCTGTCCGACTTCACCGACTGGCAGGTCTGTCTTGGGACTCGGGGAAGCCTGGTAAGGGAGTTGATAAAAGCGATGGAAAGGGGTCGGTGGCGCACTGCTATCGCCGAAGTTGCTTTCAGTGGTGCTCCAGCCAGTGGTGGGTGTAGCGAGATCCGAGACAGGCGCGCGAGCCGTAGCGCGCTTGCTCTGTTGTGGGAGGCTTACCATACAGACCTCCAGGGGCTGCGACACCAGACCGCAAGCGCTGCGTGAGGGGTGTCCCAATGTAAATTGGTTTCGTTACATACATTATCACTGAGTCAAGTTCAACCTCGGATCAAACGAGTCAACAAACCCAATGCTGCGCGCAGCTGCGGGCGGAGGCGCTGCTGGCGGGGCACGAGGGCGCGGTGCGCTGCGGGCGCGAGGGCAGTCGCCTGTCGAGCGCGCTGCTGAGCCAGCTGATGAAGAGCGCGCTGAGCCAGGAGGTGGACGCGGGCGAGCTGGCCGAGCGGCTGGCCACGTCACTGGGCGCCCGCCGGTGGCAGGACCGCGTCTTTGCCGCCCTGCAGCCCGGCGCCTGCCAGACTGGTGCGGGCCCCTACAACCTTGTGTAAAATCTGTGAAGTGGTTTAAGGTGGTTTAAGGGCGATTGTCATTTTCTGTGCAATCCTGATTCAGGCAGTCCCCGTCTGGTGTATGCCGCCGAGGCTGTGCAGCTGGAGGTTGCCTATGCGCCGCGCATGCCTTCAACTGACCAGCAGCGAATCACTGCCGCCGCAGTGGAGGCGCTGTCGAAGCTGCTGCGGGAGGGGCTGGCGGCGGGGCTGGCTGCCGAGGGCGAGCCGCTGTCTGGCGCGCTGGCCAACCGCATTGCTGCCGGCCGCGCCTGGCTGCAGCGCGCCCACGCCGCCCTGACCGCCCTGCAGGTGCGTGCGCGCGCTTGCGCCCCCAGCACCGCGGCCGTCGGGGCGACGCTAAGAACCTGAGGGGCCTTCTTCCACTCTTGGAACTCATCGTCTTCGAACATGCTCGAGCCTGCGTGCTACTGCGCCGCTGCTCGTCAGCCCGTTCTGCAGTCCGAGAGAGCATTGGTTTCAGAGGCGACAGAGCCGAGCTGTGGAGGGGTGCGCATGGCAGGGTCCAGAGGGTGCGGCGGCGGAGGGCGGGCAGGCGATGGCGGTGGCGCACGCTCTCGCCGCGGAGGCGCCCTCCCTCGGCGTCAAGCTGGACCGCGAGGTGGAGAAGCTCCGCGAGGCGCGTGTCGTCAGTTGCTGTCGCACATCAATGCTCTTGCAGTGGCTGTGTTTCATTCTCTGCTCACAGACACAGGCCGCACGGCTGCATGGACACTGGTGTGCAGTGGCACATGTGTTTAGAGCCAAGGGTAGGCACTGTGTGTGCGCCAGGCTGGAGGCCCTGCAGTTGTGTGCGCATGAGCCGGTCTGTCTCAAAAAAGCTGCTGGTTTGCGACGACGTGTGTTTGAAGCGGCTGGTTGCGATGCCGCAGGCGTCGCAGCTGTACTGCCTGTGCCGGAGGCCGTACGACGGGGACCGCCCCATGCTGTCCTGCGACTACTGCACCGACTGGTTCCACTATGACTGCGTCGGGCTGGCGCCACCGGGTGAGTGAAGTGTGCCACTTCTGCTGCAGAAGTTCTCCCTTCATCAACGTGATCACGCGCACTGACTTCCCAGCATGTGCACGCAGCCGTCGCATGGCATCGCTGAGGCTGCTGCACGGGCGAACATGTTCCTGGCTTCATTCACAGGCCACATATTGACAGCAGTCCACACCTGATTGTTGGTGACCGTCATGCAGACGAGGAAGAAGACGCAGATGCGACGCCTGCGGACTTCCGCTGCCCCGAGTGCTGCATGAAGGTGCGCGCGTGACTGCCAGCAATTGCATCGCCCATCGTGAGGCATCTCTTATCTCGTCTTTGCACAGCTTGGCGGGTCAAAGCCCTGCTCATTCAACTCGCCAAGCTCCCCTGCCTGCTGCCCTGGGCAACCCCCAGTACAGCTGCAGCAAGCGTCTTTTCTTGGCACACGTGCAGCGGGCGTGCCCCGAGGCACACCACAACCAGCTGCTGGGCGCGTCGGCCAAGGGTTAATTATCCAACATCGAGTATGTGAACATTTCTGGGTCTGTTGCAGCGGGCGTGCCCCTATGCGCACTACAACCAGCTGCCAGGCGCATCGATCGAGGCGCTGCACCACATCGCGGGCCAGCTGGCGGAGAAGCAGGCGGCCGGTGGCGGCTATGCTGCGCCGCCGCCGCCCGCCCATCATTTCGACGTGCAGCACCAGCAGGCGCTGCCGCCGCTGCACCTCGTGCGGCCGGCGTCGCAGGTGCGGGCGGTCACACGCCTCCTTCTGCATTCATGATACGCCTTTCTTGGTCAGTGGAGCCCGCAGCCCGCGGCTGGGGTTTCGGGCTGTTTCGCCATGGCCTCATATAATTTGTCACATCATATGATTTGTCGCAAGCAGAGTCCGCCGCCAGGATATTCCTGTGTTTGTCGTGCTGTGCCTCTGCCAGCTGCAGCGTGTCTGACGAGGTGGTGCCCGGAACCAGCACCAGCACACAGACAAGGCGCCCACCCTGACTCTTGATTTGGCACTGCAGCAGATGCATCAGGCGCCGCGCATCCTGTTGCCGGGCTGCCCGCCTCCGGGCTGCGTGCTGCCGCCTTTCCTGCAGCCGGCGGCGCCGCTGCCGCCGCCACCGCTGGCCTCGCCGCCGCCAGCGGGCCGCGCCGCCGCCAACGGCAACGCGCTCGCGGCCTACAAGCGCGCGTCCGGCGTCGGCAGCCCCTCGGGGGGCGGCGGCAGCGCAACCAGCGGCAGCATGGCGGCGCCGCAGCAGCAGCAGCGGCAGCAGGCGGGCGGCAAGGCGCCGCAGGACGGCGGGTTGCAGCAAAGTGGCGAAAGCAGCGGTCACGGCGGCGGTCCAGCGGGCATGGCCGGCGCAGCGAGCCTGCCGGTGCTGCAGCAGGGTCGCCCCGCGCTCACCCTCCAGGTGCCCCCTGCCGCTTCCTCAGGCTCGTGCGCTTCCGCTGTTTGCTTGTCCATATGGCGTGCATGCGCCAGTGCAACATGCAGTGCCAACCATCGCGGCGTGCATGCACACCACTGGCCTGCTGGACTGCAATAAAACCAACGCTACTCTGACGCCGGGTCGTCCGCCGCGCAGGAGCTGCTGAAGTCGCGCTCGACACCGCTGGGCTTTGCGCCGCCCGCACACCCGCAGCCGGGCACCGGCAGCAGCGGCGACGCGCCGGCCAGATGATGAAATGAGTGGCTGCAATGCGCAGCCGCCATTGCCTCATTGTACCATTACGGGCCCCATCACAAATCAGGTTTCGGTCGGATTTGGTCACGCTCGCCACTCCAGATGTAGAGTAGGTATGCCTATCAGAGATGCCTTCCACGTGGATTCAGTCGGAGATGCCTGCTGGCGCCAACGAATTCTCACCAGGTGCAGTTTGCTGTTGTTTGGGAGCACGCAGTTGATTTTTTAGGTCTCCACGATGGGCGAGTTTTCAAAGGTGCACAGCTGTTTTCTGAACGAAGCTGCGCTGCGATGACGCGATGCTGAAGCATGAACGCCGATTTCAAAACAAAGACACACACATTGACAACGAACCACTGACGAAGCGACCCTCCTCTGCCCCCACCCCGATCCCCCAAACCCCTAGCTACGAGTTCAGACTGCCGCTGTGTGGCGACAGGATGCTGTGTCCCCCCAGCCTCCCTGACGTGACACATCGCAAGAGCGGCCATCCTGTCCTACCCTCTCGCCCCGCGCTTTCCTGCTGCGCCTCCTACGACGGTCGGGTTTTGGAAACTCCTCCAGGACCGGCAGCCTTGCGCAGAGCCCTCAGTGCGAGGTGTTGACTCTCTCCCACGTCACTTGGTGTCATCGTCATCGTCGGCGCCGCCGCCGTCGATCCAGCTCTTCTCCACCACCTCCTTCACGCGCTTATTGTAGTCTCGCCTGCATTCAGAAGCCAGAGAATGTTGCTTTTGCGGCATCCATGCCTGAGCCGCATGAGCCGCAACTGTTTCGACATGATGATGTGACGATGCATTTGAGACACAGCAACTACGCAGCATTTAATATGCAGAACAGTCGAGCTCAATTTCCCAGGCACTGCTCACCTGTTGTCTGCATACATCTTTGCCGCCTCCGAGTTTGCCGGCGACGCCGGGTTTGGGTCGCACAGTAAAGACTGCGGCAAGCGGGAATCGAGTCAGCGATCCTGTCTGGAGAGCGCATTTTCGCCACCAAGTCCCATGCTGACAGTGTGATGCATGTTGGCTTGCCTGGATGGAGGTGAGCACCGCCGCCACGTCATAAATGGGGCTCCACTGATTCTGTAGGATGTCCAGGCAGATGCTGCCGTCTGCATAGACTGCGGGCACAAGGGCCTCCCGGCTTCAGTCTCTTCCGTAATTTGCCCACCAGCCTGAAGCGTGTCGCGGAAATGCAGCAGTTTTGGGGCATCTTCTGCAGACACATGTGTCCGAAACACGACCATGGTCGCTCAAAGCAACCCGGCACGAGAGACAGGCAGAGGAAGTCTTACTGTTTGGGTGGAACATGGGGCACACAAACTTGACCACCGGCGGCTTGTTTGGGTAATCCTCCGCAAAGTCCATTGTGAGCTTAAATGTGCCTGCGATGCATGATAGCAAGTGGCAGATCACACAAAGGCAGCGAGCACGTCAGCTTCTTGAGTGATGTTTGTATTATGCAGGCGGATTGCATGTGGCGTGCAGGACAAATGTTTGCTGGGAGGCAAGAGGCGCACCGCCGTCCCAAGGGGTGTCGTCGGGCCCAAAAATCACTGCATTCCAGTGCATGATGTTGTCCGGGTTGGGCGAGCCGTTGACGCCCTGGGGCGGGTCGTTGCGGAGGCGCTTGAAGTCCCGCATGAGCCTCTGCACCATGCAACACAGCTGTGGACGCTTGGCCGTGGCATGCATGGCACAAGCTAACGCATGATGGCAAGAAAACACGGTGATGCAGCAGGGATCGCCACAAGTGACGATCTCACGCTTGTTGACATCTTCACTTGGTTTGCTATTGGATGAGCATGATTACTGCCTTGCAGCTCGCAATGAACGACACAGAATGACATGAGGAATCACCTTCCGAGCTGGCGTGGACATTTTGGGTCCTGTCGCAGGTTCGAACACATGTAGCGGAGGCCAGTAGAAGTTGTTTTCAATCTAGTGGGAGGGCAAAGTGCATCACGGCACGCGCGAGGCTTTTGGACGTTCCCCTGCGTCCCCTGGAAGTGGCTCGGTAAGGCGTGTCTGCCCAAGTGACAGCTTCTGCCGCGCCTCCCGGGACCCAGGCAAATATAAGACAGGCAGTTTTTGCTCGAAGTGCGCACGCGGAGTGGACAGTGTGTGTTTTGCCTGCACCTTCCGGCATCCATGCATGTGCTTCCAGCAGCAGCATATTTACAGAGCAAGGCAACTGAGTTTGCCTTGTGAATTGTGTGCATTCATGCCAGCTTTGAAAGCATACTTGACACACAAATAGATGCGGGTGCCATGGCGCAGTTCATGTAAATGTCCGGGACGCATTCAGGAAGGGCCCCGAGCAGTGTTTTCGAAGCTGCACTGTTACATTTTTCGCGTTTGCAGGGGAACGGCAGTCGATTCATGAAACAGGGTCAAAACTGATGCGTGAAAACGCCCAACAAGGCGGCTTCACTCTTCGCGGACCATCTGGATGCGGTTGCCGACGATGTACCTGCCCACCAGCGGCTTCTTCTTGCTGGCCGCCAGCTTCTCAGGGTTCTTCATCTTGTTCCGCTTCTTCGACATCGGCGGCTGGGCAGGGTTGGCCGCGAGCCACTCTGTCCGCCCCGGGCGCGCGTCCCTGCAGCACGGCAGCTGACGTCAGCAATTGCGCAGTCGGCCAGTCCAGACGAGAGGAATGCAACTACAGTCCGCATCCCTGCACTGTTGAAGCGTCTGCAGGACGCTTGCATGCCACCCTTCCCAGAAGCCAGCACAGAAGCTATTTGACCGTCAATATATGGTCATCCGATGTGACGCATGCAATTTTCACTGCCACTACGTCGCGCAATCTGCAGCGCTCACCTGTAGGGCAGGCTGTTCAGGTCCAGGCCGACCTCCTTGGCCATCGTCTGCAGGCCCCGCTTCTCGATGGTTTTGATCGCCTGTTCGCACAAACCAGCAGCGTGAGTGTGTTGGATTGCGTACTGACGCGCATGTGCCTGCTGTGCCCGGCGTGAAGCAGCGCTGCGGGCAAGTTGCGACAGCCAATGCTGTCAACCGCCAGACTGCTGCGTTGCACGGTCGCCTCGACGGACGGCGCTTGCCACACCCGCCGCTGGTCGCCACGCGCCGCCACCAGAGCAGACCGTCAACATGACAGCAGGCACGCGCTGGCGCAGCTGCTCACCTTTGTGGAGATTTTGAGGGTCACCCAGCGCTGCTTCTCTGGCCAGTACACCTTCTTCTCCTGCAGGTTGACCCCTTGCAACTTCTTGTTGCGCTTGTGCGAGAAGGTCACGTTGTAGCCGTTGTTGGCGACCTTGCCTGTCAGGGCGCACTGTCGCCGGGCTGCGGCAGCAGCACAAGGTGTCAGAGGGCGTCTCCGGGCTTGATCATGCAGTGCACCAGCCACACGTCGAGTCCTGTTGGGCCTTTGCACGCCTGTGGCCCTGCCACCGCCTACACGCCACGCTTCGCAAAACTGCAGCTTGAATGCGGTTGTCGCACCCTCAACGGTCAGGGGCTGGCGTGTCTGGCACGGGCTGCTGGAGAGGTTCAGGGCTCGCAGGCATCGAGTGACGCCGGCAAAGCTGCTCCGTGCCGACCCATGGACGCTGTGCGTCGGCCGCAGCCCCATTGCGGACGCCATCGTTCCTGATTGAGTTTTCTGCGCTGCACAAATGCACACTCTGGCCGCTACAGCAGATGGGCCATGGGTGGGCTTGCAGTCGTAAACCCTTCCGTATGCAGCCGTCTCTCCCCGAGACTCCTCTCTCCGTCTCGAAAAGTGGGCTTCTTAACTCGCGTGTCAGTCACAGCATGTGCTGTGACTATGTGTTGCTGTGCCAGTGCGGCACAGTATGTGTTGCGACACTGGCACTGGGCAGGTCTGGCCGGTGGTGAGGTGCATTGCGACTACGGCAGCTTACCACTGAACCACAACAACGCCAAGCAGACTACTTGGCTTTCCTATGACGACAGGGAAACATATCAAAGTGCCCAAACAAGCTAGAAACTTCACAGTCGAGGCTCGAAGGGTCATCTCTGCTTAGCAGAACAATACTGGTCAGTCGATGACAGCGTCCTGCGATGGTAACAAAACGCACGACTCAGATCCAATGCGCATGCAATGACCGAGTTACTAACTAGCGTTTTGCAAGAGGAATGTAAATTGACAGGAATATATATTGACAGGAATGCGAATTGACGAGTTAAGGTCCAGACAAACGCACCACGAACTCGGTGAACATCTGCGTCTCCTGCAGCAACCGCAATAAACACATATCAGCATCCGCTGTGTGTCTTGGGTATCAAGCGGCAGCAAACGAGACATGCAGCGACCGGAGGCTGGCAATTTCCTGTGTGCAGCTTATGCAACACAACACAACACAACGTAAACACAGCACGAACAGAAGCTAGGAGGAACAGGCAGCGCACCACGAACTGGCGGACGAAGGGGCGCTCCTTGGGCGCAAAGGACTCGATGAAGGAATCCTTCAGCAGCAGGCTGACGCGGTCGTCGTGCTGCACATCCGTGATGGTGTGCTTGGCCAGATTCGCCGTCAGCCCTGTCAGGTACTGCCGCATGTTCTGCGCGGTTGCAGGCACGGGGCGTCAGTTATGGTTTGGTGACATGGCACATCGGATGTATAGGGATGCAGAACCAACTAGTGAGAAGGCCCCAACTTGTAAGAACGCACTCGGCTAGATATTCTGACAACACAAAGAGAAACGGAAGGAGCAGCAGAGGCAGGACGGACCTGCAGGAAGCCCTCTGCGGCGGTGCGCTGGATACCGGTGACAGCGTACAGCGGCTGCCCGTGCGCCTGCCGCCGCCCGATGTTGGACAGCACATTGTAGCTGGGCTGCAGCCGCTGCATCAGCAGCCGGTCGTTGGGCAGCGCCGGCAGCGTCGCCGCGCCCTTCACCTGCGCTCGCCAAAAACCCTCAGGTTACTCAGATAAGTGCCAAGTCAAAAGTTGCATGTGGGGGTGCTCATGTCATTGCATGCTGTAGCCGCCACGACCCGCAGGTGAGTCTCGGTGTTCATAACATAGTGGCATATTTACTTGCATTGATCACATGGTGTTGCAGGGCAAGGCACGCTGCAGTAGAGAACGTCACAGCTAGGGCGGGTTGATGCAGGAAGGCGCCGCACCGTGTCTTTGCCGACGTTGACGCGGACGAGGCCGCCGATGAGGGCCGCCACATCGTCGGTCTTGTACTGCATGCCCACCACAAAGGGCACCGGCGCCTGCACAACGAAGTCCGTCAAGTGTTCCCACCGGCTGCTTTACGTGGACGGGGCACTCTGGAAGCACTGCAATCCCCAGGCTGCAAGTCCAGACACATCCGTGCGTCTCAGGTTGCTTTCAAGAGCTTGCCAGGAATCCAAAAGGGTGAAATACGTGCTCACACACCTGGAGCAGGTCCAGCATGTCCTCTGTGGCGGGCAGGATTGGCAGCAGCAGCGACTGCCAGGCGAACGGCCGCACTAGCGGTATGAGCGCCAGCACCACCGACGTCAGCACGCCCACATTGGGGCAGAAGATCACTGTCTGCCGCTCCAGCAGCACCGCTGCAGCGACACCGACATGACAGTCAAACCGGGTTCAGCTTCCCCGTGGCATGACAGCTTTCATGGAAGTTTGCAGCCATTCAATCAGCAATTCCATTAGATCGGTGCATGCAGACCTGCACAGCTCGGGATGGTCTGTCACTGCATGCTGCACACTGGGCTGCACACGGGGCGCTGCAGCCGCCGCCGCGCGCGCACACTCTACCTGTCAGCAGGGTGAGGATGTTGGGCAGCGTCAGCGCGCGGCACAGGGTGGCCACAGTCCAGGTGCACAGGCCCTCGGCTGCCTCCGCCTCTGCGGTGCTGATGGCCACCTGGTTGGGCAGCCCGCCCGGCGCTGCCTCCCCCACCTTTGGCCTGACAACCACACACGCGAGGCGACTCGGCAGCAGCACCGGTGGAGCAGATCCGCAAGTCTTGTGCCAAAAATTCAAGTGTACTGCTCTTCCTGTGTACAGCATTTCTCGCTTCTTGACCATATGACATAGCAGGGGTCAAGAGAGTTACAAGTGAGAGGCAAAGCCCGCCTCACCTGTAATACTGTACACTCTGCAGTGAGGGGTCTGGTTTGAACTCCCACTCCTTGCCAGGGTCTGGCACCGAAGCTCTGAAGTAGCTGTCCATGACCTGAGCGTGGACATTGCCAGCTTCGAGAAACATCGCCAGCTTCAGGACGTGCTCACACCGTGGCTGCTTTGCGGCATCACCAAGGGGGTTCTGCCCAGACAGGCAACAACCCAGAATTTGAATTGGGCAAGTGACATTGCCACTTGTGGCTCACATGTGCCCCTCGAAGGATCAGGGTGCCACACTTTAGATAGCAGCACCCAGCTTGCACACCTTGAGGGCCAGTGCGGTGGACGGCTCTGCCATGTCGATCTCCACGGGCAGGGCGGCCTCCGCGGCGTGGGCGTCCTCATCCGGCATCTCGAAGCTGGTCGTGCGCTCCAGACCCGGCGACTCGCCCGACGGCTCTGCTGCCGGTGAGTCTGGCCGCTGCTGCTGCTCCGGGGTGCTGCAGTACAGGCAGCGCACAGAGTTTCGAGGACTGAAACCTTCAAGCTGCTGTTGATAGGCTGCACCACCCTGCCACAACAGTCACGTCTTCCTGAAAGAGAGCACTGTGCAGCAGGCCCGCCAGCTGAGTACAAAACACAGGCGCTGCCGCTGTGCCACTCACTGAGCTTGATGAGCTTCACTGCATGGCATCGTGGTGCCTGGTGGCCGGGGCTGCACCTGTTGGCCGCGGCGCGCATGCGCGCCGAGGCCCGGCGCACGGCGTCGGCGCCGCTGCCCGCCGAGTGGTTGGAACCCGCGACGGAGGGCGCGCCCCGCAGCCGGTGCTCCAGGCTGCCGCTGCTGTGCTGCAGCTCCCGCGGCACGCCGGGCGAGCCGCGGCCGCCGCCGCCGCCGGCGCTGTGGGAGCGCATGTTGCGCAGCGCCGGCGCGCCGCCGCCGCTCTGGTCCTCCCTCCTGTTGGCGGCAAGCACACATTTGATGCCGAACCAATTTTGCAGAATTGTGCACAACGGAAGCGATTGAACCAGTCTCTGTCTGCGTCAGTCAATATGGCCATCGACATCAACAGTCAGCATAGCGGCCCGAGGCGGCATATATGGCACCTCCGCAGCCTGCGTCTGCAAAATGCAGCTGCCACAAGCGCGCATGGGGACGGGCCGCACCCTGGCGAGGGCATGGCGGCCTGGTCAAAGCTGCCGCGGCTGTGCTGCTCGCCGCCCAGGGTGGTGTTGCGCACCATGGCGGTCAGCTCCGCATAGCCCGCCGTGCTGTTGGCCACCGCCCGCTGCAGCTTCTCATCCTGCGCGTGCGGCTGAAACGCAGGCTGAGAATATGCGGACGTCATGAGCTGTGTCCACGCCCGGATCCAGTTTGCAGAACGCACAATCATAGCCATTGCATCCTTCTGTCTGCTCCTCAAGTACTCTTACGATCTCTTACGATCTGGGTGCTCAGCCAACGTGCGGCAATCCTACCTCCTGTCGCTGCCGCAGCCGCCGTGTCGCACAAAATGCAGGCTGGACTTCAGATCTGAGGGGTTTAACTTCAGCACAAGCTGAAGCGAGTGCAGGGACCCACCACCAAGAGGCCCGCCTCTGACAGGTCGTCCTGGTCGACCTCACCGAGCGCCTCGGCGATGCGCTGCAGGGTGGCCAGGCTGTCCATGTCCGCCGACGTCGCCTTCTGCAGGTTGGACTCCTCGCCCAGCGACACCTCCGACGCCGCGGGGCCCGGGCCGTCCCGCGCCCCGCCCCGCTGCAGCGGCTCCAGCGCGCCGGCGCTCACTGTGCGGTTGTGGCCCGGCAGCTGCGAAGCAGCACCGTAAGCTGTTGAAATAGAGGCTCAAACAGACACAGCATGCAACAGAAGGACCGGCCATGTGCAGGCCTTGGGACGCAGCATGTGTGGGGGAGAAGGGTCAGGCTCCAGGCAGTTTGTCTGGCAATTCCGCGACAGATGCCGCCGACTACTATGGAAGCTGAAACACAGTTCGCTTGATGACGTTCACCTGATGAGAAGGGTTTGGTCAGAAAGGTCCACTCACCCGATTGCCAGACACGCCGGAAAAGCCGGAGCGCTGCGAGGCGCTGTCATCGTCCGCATCCGCCACGCGGCGGCGGCTGGCTGACGGCAGGCCGCGCGAGATGCGGGGCGCCGCCACCGCCGTCAGCTCGTCCGCAAACATGCGCATGCGGTCCATCCGCTCCAGCCCCATCATCATGTGCAGCACCTGCGGGTAACAAGTAGTAGGGGCCATGCGTTGTTCTGCAACGTGTATACTTCATATGAAGTATGGTCAGTTTGCAAGGTTGGCGCTCTGCCTCCTCAGACGTCGTGTGCTGTGACCGCAGGGGCACTGGGTTTCCAGCTGCGCCGCCCGCAGCTGCTGCCTGGCCACGATTCTGCAGCGCCTCGCGTGATACTTGGCCTCACTCATGCACCCGGCTTCTTGCACTATAGGCTGAGCAGTTGCAAACCCAGCATGCAGGCCAGAAGGATTAGAGGCTGAGCTCACCTTCATGTGCAGCGCGAAGAAGGGGAAGTGCGTGAGGAAGGCGTAGCAGCGGGGCGCGGCGACCAGGTACCGCGACAGCGGCTTGGTGCTGCCCGGGTACTTGCTGGCCAGCACCGCCGGCGGCCGGTGCACCATCTCCTCCATGTAGCAGCACACCCCGTACAGCGGCAGGTTGTCCGCCGCCTGCCAGACATTCCAAAACCGCAGTACTCAGTGAATGGCCCCACCTCAGCTCAGGGAGAGCCCGCCGAAGTCGTCTTGATCCCGCAGCCTCTGCCGCACAGCTCAGTGAACAGAGAGATGTACAAGGATGCAGCGCGAGCGCTGAGCCTCCCCACCTTGAGCAGGAAGACGAAGGAGACCGCGTCATCGTGAGCGTACTGCTGGCTGTACACGAGCTCGTTCAGGGCGCTCATGGAGGGCGTGCGCTCCAGCAGCGTCGGCTGCACACCGTGCGGGAAGCAGAAGGACACCACATCGTGGTTGGTCGGCTTGTCCGGCGGGTAGCTGTACAGGATCTGCAGCGATAACCACTCATCATGTATCAACATTCAGCACGTAGCTTTAGGATGCTGCAGCTCGGAGAACGGGTGGGGCCTTGCTGCTGTACTTTGTTGACCAGAAGAGGAGAGTTTGCAGAAAGCCGCCGCATGCAGTGACCGGCTTCACTGAGCAATTCACTGAGCAGGCAACACGCCATACAAAAAGTTGCCGTGTCCCACCTCTCCTGGGAGCGCCTCGCCAATCGGCGTGCGTGGCGGCTTCCCTGATGCCTCTGGCGGCAAATCTGCAGTTGCAGCCCAGCCAGAGGTCACGCGCCAAGCGTATTACAGCGGGGGGACGTCAGGCTTACTGCGGCGGGGGCAGCACAGAGACAAGGCGCAATGTTGAGGCAATGAACATGAGAGGATTGCAACATTAGATGCTTGCGCACCTGAGTGCAGCGCTGCCTCCTCTGGGCTGGGGACCTGCACCTGGGTAGTTGGCGGCAGACCCTGGGACAGACGGTGTCACCTCAGCCTCTGCGACGGCGCTGGGAAGCCCTCACGCCGTATGATTGGATGCCATGGCACCTTAGGTGCAGCGCTACTTACCACGATGATGAAGCTCTCGAAGCAGTGCCCAGGCCATTCGACAACCTTTTTCTTGTCTTTGAACTGGCTGCCCCACTCACGCTGCGAGCAACAGGCCAAGGGTGAGTAGATGTGGTGACCGTGCCGATCCTGGTCTGCTCACGCAGGTGAGCACACGGTACGCGAGATTCGATAACGTTCAGCTAGGCAAACAACATGTCAACGTCCCACCTTCTGGTTCGTGAGCACCTCCGGATTGAACCAGCTGCCGCGCTTGACGCTCCTAACGCCTGGTGCGTTCTGCAGGATATCCAAGATTCACTCGGCAATCCGACATCCGCAGCCTTAATGATCACATGTCAACATTGTCAAGATCCCATGTTGAGCCGGATAGGCCCGACCTGCAGGCATCGGATGTTTCCGACGAATCGCAGGAAGCGACGGAACACAGAAGCCGGTCGCGGTCGTCGCCGTGGGAACGTCAACAGCGGTTTTGGCAGGGAAGGGCGACCAGACATGCCGCTGCTGTATCGGGAGCAGACTAGGTGGGAAGCGTCGGACTTTTCCGGCTCCATCAGGGGTGTCGGAGTTCAGGGGAGCGCGAGCTCTGCCTCGGTCCAAAGAGGCGACTCACAGATAGTGAGCTGCGAAGTGAATGCATGCTCAAGCGCTAGAGCGACGTGAGTCCGGCAGGATGGTCGGAAATGGAGCAATGACCGAAGCCGGCCTTGACCGGGGATCGGACGTCTCGACCAAACAGTCGAATTAGCAGCTGCAGAAAGCAGTGTAGCGTCTCTCGGCTGATCCGGAACGTCAGAATCCTGTAGTAGGACGCTGACGACTGCGTCACGGCCCAGATAACGCCGATAGCATTAACAGGCACCACAAGGGGGTGTGGAAAGGCCCGTGGGGCTGAAGCGCTGCACAGACACGCCACTCTTGGCATTCCCTTCTTTTGCTTCTTCTTCTACTTCACAGTGAGGCCATTTGGCCTGCTGCTGGGCCGAGGCTGAAGCTGAGCTGACACAGCATGCGAGGAGGTCGACAGGAGGTAGTGTATGTGCTGCCAGGGAGGTGGTGAAGCCACACCAGGGGCCGTTCCACCGTGGGCGCGCTGCGGGAGCGGCGGTGGTGAGCCTCCTGATCCGCGGTCCGCTGTGTCGTGCTGGGCGGCGGCGGTCGCGGCACCGTGTTTGGCGGCTCAGTCGGCGTCCGCTGCCCGCGCTCCGACAGCGTGCCCCGCACCACGTTGGCTGCCGCCGCTGCTCGCCGAGAGAACGACTGGTGTTGGGTCTCCCCGCCTGGCATGAGCAACAAACACTACTTCGTGAGAAACAAGTGCCAACCTTTGTGACCACCCGATTGACCCCTTCAACGATCACCATGTCGCAGTTGATCGCAGGCATTCAGCTGCGTGTCGTCCTCATCGTTAGGAGGCGGCACGTACCCATCCGAGAAGACACCCCTGCCGTCGAACCGCTGTTTGATCTTTCCACCCTGCATAAGGAGCATGGCATGCCTGAGCAAAACGTTAAGCACGTGAGTGCCAAGACAGAGAGGAAAGGGGGCGCGCAAGTGATGATCAGCTTGCAAGCATCCAGCATAAATGTGAACCCACCTGTTCAGCTCGTCGAGGGCGGCTGCATGCCGGCCCATGCCATTCAGGTCTGGATCTGAGCCCTCACCGCCACCTCTCCGCAGAAAGGACAGCATACCTGCATGCAAGCGACAACTCGTCAAGCTTGTGCAAACTGGCAAAACGACTCTGCTCTGATTTGTTGCCAAGCCTGAACACACCGCAGCTTGCATAGATGGTGGCGCTTTCGAAGGTATCCCTATGTGCGACAGTTCACGACAACTAATCAACGATGGGCCGATCGCTCCTCACCTCGAGATGGAGTTGGCTGCTGGGGTGCGGGCTCCGGCGCCGCGCCATAAGGATCGCCATGCATCGGGGCGCCCGCCGCGTAAGCGGAGCGCGGGGGCCGGCCGGGTGGCATGCGCTTTTAATCTTTCAGCAGCTCAGCGCTGGCTGCCGCCTGTCAACAAGTGAGATGCCCGTGTCGTCAGACTCAAATCCGAAAGCAAAAAAATCTGTGTATCCGCCGATGAGACAGCGCAGTGTGATGGCACCATCCACACGAGGAGAAAGGCAGAAACTGTGTGCCTGCTGCACGCTGGGCAACAGAAATTTCTCCGATACCTGCAGCTCAGAGTGTGTCTGCTCAGAGTGTGTCTGGGCGTCGCAGCGGGAAGGCACGCCCGTAGCGGGGCAACAAAGAGCACCTGCTCAAGGAATACCTCGATGCCTGCACCAGCCGTCACGCCCCCATACCGCTGCAGTCTCTCAACCGGAACCACGCCCGGCGATCTAGCGTGCGGACCTCCGTTCTGGCTGTGCCTCTGCACACTGGCCTCTGCACACTGGAGTGGCACTGAGGTCGGAAGTGTACCTGCAGATTGCATTAGTGTTCTAAAATACCGATGAACACGCCAATGAACTGACTGAAGTGTCGCAACGTGGTAGAACAGCCTCTGAGGCCTGCCAGCACGTTGCTAGGTGCCATCTTTCGATCACCCCAGGAAGGTTCACTCAGCTGCTCACCTCCGGGTACGGTTCTCGAGACTGCCACTGACCGTTCAGGAACCGAATGTGCCTTCCGATGGCACCGCAGTCTACCTTGGCTGGCCAACAGCTTGCGAGCGACTCGACCCCTCTGTTCAAGGATTTTGGCAGACGCTGCGTCGACCTGCCAGCAGAGTGCGAGGTTGATCAAAAGCTGCTTTCTGCTGCAAAGGGGCCAGTGGACGCGCTGGTGGGACAGCCCTTCCCTGAAGTGCACAACAAATGTCCCCTGCCCTTGCATGCGCCCGAAAACGCACAGAGTGCTGAGAAACCCTACTACGTACTAGTCATGCTTATATAATGGCAGCCGACGACAGGCGTGACGACAGTAGGGTTGATTAAGTGACTTAATCAACCCTAACGACAGTGAGCATGGCAAAGTCGACGGTGCAGCGGACTCGTCATCATCACGTCTGCTTCCTTAAACAAAAACATCGAACGCGCCGCTTCGCACGTTCTGTGCCTCGTCGCAAAAATGTTCGCGCCCAAACGTCCGGAACGCGCCGCGGCGCATCAGGCGAGCGTCGTATGGTGCATTCCACCGCCAGTGCGCCGGATGTCGTGCCTCAAAGCATGATGGCGCTTGATACAATGTCTCAGCAGCTTGTATCTACCCGCGTCGCAGGAGCTGCGCAAGCACCTCCTGGCGCTGGGCGCCTTCTGCCTGGCGGTGCGGGCCACGCCGTACCTGCTGCAGGCGGTGTACAGCAAGGGCTCAGACTGAGCAGGCCACGAGGCGTAGGCTGCGCGGCACAGCTGAACGCCGCGCTCCGGAAGCTGCACCAGCACAGACGAAGATTTGCGATCGATCTGCGACAGCCTTAGCAGCACTGACAGCCCCTCGTCGCCAGCATGTGTGGCATCTTTGGCTACTACAACTTCCGGGTCAGCCGGGACCGCCAGGCCATCCTGGAGCTGCTGTTCACCGGGCTGCGACGCCTGGAGTACCGCGGCTATGACTCTGCGGGCATCTCCGTTGATGCGGACGACCTGCTGCAGCAGGCCGAGGTCGGTCAGCCCGGCTACGGCCACGCGAACGGCAGCGCCAACGGCGCCGCGAACAGCGGTGACGCGAACGGCCATGGCGCTAACACTGCGGCGCTCGGCCGCGAGTTCAGGTGAGCGCGGCAATGCAGAGTGGCACTCACAGACCTGTCTGCAATAGACGTGCACCATACACGTCAGGTACATACACATCATGCATTCCTGAAGAGAAAGCACCTGCTTGCCGAAAATTGGTATGCCTGCATGCTCCTGCTATGGCATTGCATTGAGCTGGCAGGATGCTGTGGGGTGCGCCCATCCGCTGTGCGCGCTCATCAGCCCCAAGCAATGAAGTCGTGGCCGAGCATGGCAGCCTCGTGCAGCACGCAGTATCCTCTCCTTGTGTGTGGCCCCACGTGCTGAAGCCATCGCATGTGCTACGCTGCAGCACCGGCTACGCCGCGGCGGTGCCGCTAGTCATCAAGGCCCAGGGCAAGGTGGACGCCCTGGTGGCGCAGACCTACTCGGAGCTGGAGGACAGCCGTGTGGACCTGCAGCGCGTGTTTGACAGCCACACCGGCATTGCGCACACGCGGTGGGCGACGCACGGCGTGCCCAACGCCATCAACAGCCACCCGCAGGTGCTGCCTACTTCCAGGCTGCAAGTAGCATCACATGGCTCAGGGTCTCCATGGCATGTTGCATGTGCCAACCGTGTTGGTGCTGCAGCTTGGCAAATGAAATGCATAGCTGACTCTCGTCAACGAACCTGCTCGAGTTTCAATGGTTCAGAGCCCGTCCTTCAGGTGTCGGACGCGCGCAATGAGTTCGTGGTGGTGCACAACGGCATCATCACCAACCACAAAGCGCTGCGCGACTTCCTCGTAAGTCTCGCATCGCTGCTTCTGCTTCTGCTGCATGTCCGAGTCTCTATGCTGAGCATGGTACTGGCATGCCGACATGGCATGATTGGGCTTGCCCGGCCGAGGCTGAGCATGTCCAGTCTCTCTGCTCATCGCCGGTCCATTTGCTGTGCTGCAGGTGAAGCAGGGCGAGACCTTTGTGTCTGAGACGGACACAGAGGTCATCCCCAAGCTGTGCAAGTGGGTGTACCACAGCCTCCCGGAGCGTGTGCCCTTCAGCGCGGTGCGCTGCACCACCCCATTGTCCTTCACATGCAGACATGGAGTGCGAGTCAGTGTCGAGAAAGCACTTCAACACTGGAGGCACTGCAAGGATGTGTGCAGGCACATGTTGCACAGCTCGCCAGCCATGTGCGATCTCCAAGCTTCCCGCCCCAGCCCGGCTGAGCCTCTTGACCTCTGTTTCAAGGACACTCATAACCTACCTACCGTATGTATAAAGATTTCCAGCGTCAGCTCAAGTTGTTGACCCTGCAGCTGGTGATGGAGGTACTGAAGCACCTGGACGGCGCGTACGCGCTGCTGTTCAAGAGCAGCCTGTACCCGGGGGAGATGGTGGCCTGCAAGCGCGGCAGCCCCCTCATTTTGGGCATCAAGGAGGTGCCCCACGGCGCCTCCCTGCGCCTGGCCAACGTGCACGACGAGAGCGTGCGGCACGCCGCCGGGTCGCTGGAGTGCTACGTCGCCAGCGATGCCAGCGCCGTCGTGGAACACACCAAAAAGTGCGTGTTGTTTAGGGTTTTCGTGCAGCTTCTGGCTGCGATTGTGCCCGCTCTTGCTCTGCGCTCGCGCGCCCCGCTGCCTGCGCCAACGCCTGATACAGCGCTGGCTGAGCTGCCGTTGAATTTGCCAGTCACCGCAGAACTTGTGGCTACAATAAGAAATATGCCTCCATCCGCAATTCCAGTGCATCATATGGCACGCTGTCTCTCCAAGCTCCTTCGTTCTCCTCTCGTCGCCGCTGCCAAGTCGCACCGTCTTGTTGGCCGCAGGGTGGTGGTGCTGGAGGACAACGATGTGCTGCACGCGCGGCAGGGCGCCTGGGGCATCTTCAACGCCAAGTTCACGGACCGGCATGTCGCCGTGCCGCGGGCACTGGAAACGCTGGACATGGAGGTCGCCAACATCATGAAGGGCGGGTGCGCACCCAGAATATGCGCCCTGGGCAATGTCAGCGCTGTGCACTCCATCGGTTGTTAAAGGTGTTGCTTGAGGCAGTGGTGTGGTGAAGGCGCTAGTGTGACTCACCTGACGACGAGCCCTCAAAATGGATCTGGGGCGCAGAGTGCAGGCCTGCTTTTGCGGTGGCAGGCTTGGTTCACAGCATGCGTTGAGTGCGGCTGGCCTGCTGCCGTGCAGGTACGACCACTTCATGCAGAAGGAGATCCACGAGCAGCCGGACAGCATCCTGCAGACGATGCGGGGACGCGTGGCCTTTGGCCGCAAGTCCTTTGAGGACAAGGCAAGCAACGCTATGTGCAGCGGCAGCCTCATCTCCTCAATCGTGAAGTTGCCGCAAGCCAGTCGTTGTGCGTGACATCATATGAAACAGTCGCGAAACACAACACTGTACAAGGATCCCAGCAGCAGATTCTTCGGCTTCCAGCCGAACCTCACGTCGTTCATTGCATGCATCGGACAGAATGTGGACCCCTACAAGCAGCGGCGCATCACGCTGGGCGGGCTGGCGGACCATGTGGCCACCATCAAGCACGGGCGCCGCATCATCATGGTCGCCTGCGGCACCTCCTTCCACGCCTGCCTTGCGACGCGTCAGTGCATCGAGGAGCTCGCACAGGTTTGTCTCCTCGCAGCGATTCACGCCCATTCCTTCTGTAGACCGTGGGCGGCCTGGACATTTTGAGTGTGTCTTGTCACAGCCACCAGCTCAGCGTGTGCGCCAGTGGAGTTCTCGTCGCAGAACTCGTGTGCGATTGCAGGTGCCGGTGTCGCTGGAGCTGGCTTCGGACCTCTGTGACCGGCGGTGCCCCATCTTCCGGGACGACACCGCCGTGTTTGTGTCGCAGTCTGGCGAGACGGCTGACACCATCCAGGTGCCGCTGCTGTGTGATGACTCGTCCCCCTGTATGCAGCTGCTTTGGGCTGATAACGATTTCAACATCTTAATTTGGTCAACAATGAGACCAGTTTGTTGGTGTAAAGGCGCTGGAGTACATCAAGGCGCGCGGGGCGCTGTGCGTGGGCATCACCAACACCGTGGGCAGCACCATTGCGCGGCTGACGGATTGCGGCGTGCACATCAACGCCGGCGCCGAGATCGGTGTCGCCTCTACCAAGGCGTACACCAGCCAGGTCAGTTGTGTGCACCCTTCTTCTGCCGGCACCTGCAGGTTGCGTCCCTGCTGTGGTTTCTGAACGCCTTCCTGCGTCTCGCCATGTGCCAGATGGCCTCCGCATCGTGCAGACCCCTGATGCCATTTGCTGCTCATGCTCTCCTCAAATGTAGACGAAAGCGGCTGACGGCGAAACGGTGTCGCCATCATACCGACAGACCATTATGCCAACAAACAACACTATATCTGCAGATCGTGGCCATCACGATGGTGGCGCTGGCGCTGTCGGAGGACTCCATTGCGCAGCGGAATCACCGGGACACCATCATCGAGTCCCTCACCTGCCTGCCAGACAGCATTCGCGAGGTGGGAGCCCTGCGCCAGGCGATCGGCTGCCCTGTATTTTGTGCCCTCAAACGGTGTTGACTGGCAACGCAGAGGGTGTGACGAACGGTTGTGCTACGGTTTCAAATCCAGTACTCGAAACACTTTGCAGCAGGCAGTGTGGTGACAGACCCTGCTCGCTCATCATTCAGAGTTCATTTGACGAGTTCCTTTTGCTGTGCAGGTACTCAAGCTGGACGAGGACATGCAGCAGCTGGCAAAGCATCTGCAGCACGAGGGCAGCCTGCTGATCTTCGGCCGCGGCTACAACTACGCCACCGCCCTGGAGGCGGCGCTCAAGGTCAAGGAGGTCGCCCTCATGCACAGGTGCGCTCCGCTCCAGGCTCTCTGTCCCCAATTTGCCGCAGAAAGACGTTCATCGGTGTGGTAAAACCGCATGCCGCACTAAGCAGCGCTCCCACATCGCGTTGACTGCTCAATGCGTGCAGCACCACACATTCCACTGCGTCCCTCCCTCTGCCGCAGCTGCTGCTGTGCCAATTACGTTCTTTGGACCTCCTCAGGTTGACTGCCGACAAGCGCGCAGCGTCAGGACATCCTGACGGGAAAGGACAAGCATGGGCCGCTAGCGCTGTGTGCCCTGCGCCAGCAGCTCATGGCAGGATCTCTCTGAAGTAGTCCAACTTCCAACGAGCCCTCTTTCTGGCTCACAGCGAGGGCATCCTGGCGGGGGAGATGAAGCACGGGCCGCTGGCGCTGGTGGACGAGCACATGCCCATCCTGGTGGTGGCCACCAACGACAGCATGTGGTCCAAGATGCAGTCCGTCATCGCGCAGCTGCACGCGCGCGGCGCGCAGCTCATCGTCATGTGCAACAAGGGCGACGCCTCCACCGCGCAGCTCAAGCGCTTCAAGTGCCGCCTCATCGAGGTGGGTGGGTGTTCATCGAGATGATGTGTCGGGCAACATGCGCATGTCTGCTCGGACATGTGCCCGCAACAATTGCAACATGGAGGCATGCTTGCGGCTCAGCATGGCAGCGGCCGCAGCGAGCCGGTCACCGGCAAGCCATGCCTGCCAAGCGGCTGTTGCAAGATGACAACTTGCAACATGGTAAGTCACAGCATCTCAAAAGAACGTCCTTGATTGTTCCGGGCAGGTGCCGGAGGTGGCGGACTGCCTGCAGCCCATCATCAACATCGTGCCGCTGCAGCTGCTGAGCTACCACCTGACGGTGCTGCGCGGCTTCAATGTGGACCAGCCCCGCAACCTGGCCAAGTCCGTCACGGTCACGGAGACGTGACGCGGTGGGGCGCGCGGCGCGGCGGCGCCAGGCTGTCGGCGGCAGACGGTCCCCACACATGCGGGAAACGCAACCACCGTGCGGGCTGGGCGGTTGGCGGCAGACTGTATACTCAGCGGCGAGATGACGGGCGGCGGCGCACCCCTCGGTTGATTCCGCTGTCACTGCAGTTGGCATCTCATAACGGGCAGCCGGGGACCGGGAGCACGTAGATAGAACAAGGTCAAAAGACACGAGCTTTCTTTTTGGTTTTCCTGCGCGTGAATAGGGCAGTCTAGGTTACCTATAGGGAGCATCAGAGCAAACGTTGAACATGAAGAGTGATTATGGCGGGTGCCGCCCCCTGGGAATCTATACGGTGATGCAAGTAGTCGGTCGTTGTGCGCAGTGCCTGTTGCTACGTATGCCACATCACGTAG
>JAABUW010000388.1_pt1 | contig 88372 bp, 165 predicted proteins | sample 5560081 | NCBI WGS metagenome assembly JAABUW01 (sample SAMN10711882, study PRJNA513363) | rock metagenome | isolation source: Antarctica rocks | place: Antarctica: Victoria Land, Knobhead sud | reverse complement strand
CACGTCTTTCCTGCAGCGAGGACGACACCATCGGCGACCTGAAGAAGATGGTGGCGGCGCAGACGGGCACGCGGCCCGACAAGATCCGCATCCAGAAGTGGTACACCGTCTACAAAGATCACATCACGCTGGACGACTACGAAGTCCACGACGGCATGAACCTGGTAAGGGCAACGACACATTGAAACACAAGTCGACCGATAAACCGCAGTAACATAATCGACTGAAAAACCTGCGAGGCTGCGCATCGCCAGGCTGGCTTTGCTATTTCACCTGCAGCTGCCACCTGCAGCCGCCACTGGATGCGGTTGATAGCATCAACAGGTTGACAGCGTCAAACCTTTCTGATTCCGGCTCTCCTCTTGTCTCACACAGGAGCTGTACTACAACTGAGCAGCGGTGGCGAATCGGAGCTCCCCACCGCGGCATGGAGGGCTTTACATACCCGGGCATGGCGCCGAGCATGGCGAACCCCTGGAACTTCCTGCAGCAGCCCGGCGGCGACCAGCAGCAGCCGCAGCAGCAGCAGCCGCAGAGGCCGCAGCAGCAGGGCCAGTTCCTGCCCGGCAGCCTCATGGCGTCGCTCGGCATGCCGGCGAGCGCCGCCGCGGCGGAGATGCCGCTGCTGCCGGGCCTCGCGCCGCCACAGCACCAGCTGCAGCCGCAGCAGCACCAGCAGCAGGCGGGCGGCGGCGGCTGGAACAGCATGCAGAACAGCATGCAGAACAGCATGCACAACTTCCAGCTTCCGGCAAACTTTCTGCCGTCGGGGCTGGGCCTACCGGACGGCGGCGGCAGCGGCAACGGCGCTGGTATCTTCCCCCCTGGGATGCAGCCTGGCATGCCGGCGATGTCCGCAGCCGCCGCGTCGCACCTCGGCCGCGGCCCGTCTCCGCACCTGCCGTATGGCCTGATGGCTGGCGGCCAGGGCTTTGGGCAGCAGCCGCCCGGCGCGCAGGCCATGCAGCAGGCGGCGCTGCTGCATGCGCAGCGCGGCTACGGCGGGGCTCACCAGCCGCAGGCACGCCTCTGATCGTTCACACTGGGAATGGGGAACGCCACGTTAGTCGAACTTCATCCTGACAAATCGCTGCATCAGGACCATACTGCAAGATGAGAACGCTCATCATGGAGGAAAGAAGCTTTAAGGCTCGGCGTGCAATGCTCACTATCCAATATGCAATGTTCACCTTTCACAGGCGCAGGTGCCGCTGCACGCGCTGCACGCGGGCGGCCTGCCGCCGGGCTTCATGCAGCAGCAGCACCAGGGCGGCTTAGGCGGCAGCGACGCCGCTGGCGGCGCCCCGGACGGCATGGTCCCCAGCAATACCATGGTCCCGTGCACTCTTGTATCCAGCGGCATCTCGCCGGATGTCTCGCCGTCGCCGCGGAAGCCGGCGTCCCCCCTGGAGCGGAACTCCGCCGAGCGGCGCAAGGTGGGCTTTGGGGTTTAGGTTTGCGAGAAACGCCAAACACGTCACCGTGCTTGCTGAGCAAGGGTGATTGGGAAGGAGAAGCGCAAGTGCAGTTCTTGGTCCACCATTGCGTCTGGACATGGACTTCTGGAGGCGCCGGCTGCATGTGGGCGGGGACTGTGCAACATGCACTGCGATATGGACCCCAGAGTCTCAGTGCTGATCAGCTTTGTGTCGCCTTTGTGCGACACCAGGTGGTACACACCGCGGTGCGGGTAAGCATCCCGCCGGGCGGCGTCAAGCCGCGGGTGGCGACCGGGGCGGCAGCGGACGGCGGGCGGCGCCGCAACTCGGCGATCGAGCCGCACGAGTGGGCGGGCCAGATCGTTTGGGCCAAGCTGGAGCGCTACCCCTGGTGGCCCGCGCAGGTGCGCCGCGCTGTTGCCGGGACTTGCTGCCCAGCTGCGTGAGGAAGCAGCTGTGTGGGAGGATTTCACCATGACGTCAGGCAAAGGAGATCCAAGGTGTAGCGGATAATATTGGTCACTGCCGGGAGCCGTATTCCAGTAGATAAGCATGTCCACAAGCCTTGAGTCACTTTGTGAACAAAGGTGGTGAAGGAGGACGAGCCTGTACATACCCGCAGGCTCGAAGCCGCCACCCTTCGGAGCCACGCCCTGCCCAAACGCTGCCCGCCAAATCCGCAAGGTCCTGCAAAATGGCTACAATGATTGTTGCTTCAATTGCTTCGAATGCGCAGGTGCTGAAGGAGGAGGACCCGTACATACCCGCGGGCTCGGAGCCGCCGCGGCGCGGCGCTGTGCCCGTGCGCTTCTTCGGCACCTACGACTTCTCTTGGATCGAGTCCCAGCGCATGCTGCAGCCCTTTCAGGAGGGCTATGCCGACAAGTCGCGCCAGCCGGACGAGGACGGCTTTGGCGCCAGCGTGCGGGAGGCGCAGGACTTCTTGGTGCGGTATTCTGCCATTGAGTGTGCTTTCGAAAGTGGAATGTCGCCTCTTCGTGCCAGCCGAGGACGGCTTTGGCGCCCATGCGCGAGTCGCAGGACTTGCTGGTGCGTTTTGCCAGATGACTATGTATGCCATGTTCATCAACGGAAGAAGCCATTATCTTCACGCAGTATGGAAACTGTTCTCCTTTGCCGCCAACGTGCGCGAGGCGCAGGACTTGTTCTGGTGAGGCTTTATGTTTTTGGTTCTCAGTGGACCAGAAGGCTCACTGAAAGGGATTTTGCTAGATGTCAGATGCTTCAGTCGGAGTGGTCCAGTATCAGAGCCACCAGTGCGTCCATGCATGTTTGGCTGAACTGTTGTCATGGCGGCTCCGCTCAAGGAAGAGCATGACTGGTAGCCGCAACAGGGCGCAGGCAGTGTGGATGCAAGTTTACATGGCTGCAGATTGACACCTTATTGAAATTCCGAGCCTGAAGTTCTGACTGGACGCGCAGGCAATGGAGGCGCTGCCGGAGGGCTGTGAGTTGGTGCTGCTGGAACAGGACGACCTGCTGCCGCCCGCGGCGGACCAGTGGAAAATGACGAAACTCAATTTGCAATATCATGGAATGCGCAGGCGTCCGGCGCGCTGCCGGAGGGCTTCGAGCTGGCGCTGCTGGAGCAGGATGACCCGCCGCCAGTCGCGGCCCCGCCGCCGTCGCCGGCGCCGCCGCCAAAGGCCAAGCCCGCCGCGACGCCCGCCAAGCGCAAGGCGGCCGCGTACGCCGACGCGGCGCCGCCGGCTGCCAAGCCCCGGTCGCGGTCGAAGGCCGCCCCGAAGGCGCAGGTGAGCTGTTGGACACGAGGCGCATCCCTGGCCCTGTTGCGCTGCCATGCAGCACAGCAGTTGACACCCTGCTGTTTGCCTGACTGCTGCTGCACAAAGGTGTCCACGACTGTGGGGATCTGCTCAGCTGCATCAGGCCTGGGCAGATGCCAACAAGCAGCCAGCTGCACCCGCAGTCGACTGCAAACAATTCCACATAAGAGAACGGCTGTCCGCAGGCGCACAAGATGGATCCGGCCAGCGCAGAGGAGCGGCTGCAGGGCATCCGGCGGGGGCTGGGTCTGGAGGCGCCGGCGGACTCGCCGTTCGCGCACGCGCCCTGCCTCGAAGGCCTGCGCCAGCTGCTTGGCCAGGCCTGAGGGCCGGGCGGAGGTTGTTTTGGGGCAAGATGAATTGCGGGAGTGGACAGAAGTGTGTCATGGACGGTTTTCGCGTACCTCTAAGCAGCTTCGTGGGCAGGCTGGGAGCAGCAGAAGGTGCCGACAATATCGCAGTCAAGAGTTGCATGAATGTCGAAGTAGGACAATTTTCTTGCACTATGGTCGCGTCTAGCGCTCATTGATGCGTAACATGCGGTGGCTGGACCAGATCGGAAGGCCTCTCATGGTACATGTAGCACCCATTTCATGCGGGTTTGATATTTGGTCTGCGCTTGGGCTGAGGACATGCTGCATGTCTTTGCTCACACTGTTGCAGCGTTTCGGTCGGCGCGCTACACGGCGCATTTCTGCTGGTCCGCCCAGGGTGCAAAACTAGCATTGGATCTCCCCTGCTGTCCGTCACAACTCCCGAGCTGAGCTAGGCACGGTCGTCAGGACCAGCTCAGCGAGGCCGCAGGCAGTCCCTCCACCCGCTTCCACAGCTGGCAGCTCTGTTCAGACGGTAGGTATCAAAAATTTCGCCGCGGCGGACCCGCTGCCCCCAAACACCACAGTGCATTGGAGATGCCCCGCTGCCCTCAAACACCACAGTGCACTGGCGCGCCCGCTTCAGGCCATCCGGATCTCGTACTCGCCGGCGGTGGTGATGTACCTGGCGCAGGGAGGCGGGTTTCAGGACTTCATGTTCGTCCGTTGCTTTGAAAACCGCTTTAGAACAGAGCAACAGTCTCATGACGGAAGCAGGTTTCGACATTTGCAACAACAAAGCAAAACCTGTCCGCACCTGACCCAGGGCAGCGCCTGATATCCGGATCGTTCGATGCACTTTAGGTACCTGACCTGCGCACACCGTTCAACTTTTTCAATTCAAAATTCCACCTGGTGAGGATTAGCTAGCTAGCTGACGCGGATGGGCGGCGCAATGACTTGCTGAATTTGACAGAGAACTCAATCATAATCGCACCTGATGCCGGACACGGTGAAGTAGGGGATCTGGTAGCTGACCCGGCGGATGACCCACGGAAAGACAGAACAGCACACATTGCAAGCTTTTATTCAAGTTCCCACCTGGATGCCGGAGACGGTGAAGTAGGGAATCTCGTAGCTGACCCGGATGGGCGGCATGCGGCCGACCTGCTCGTCCTCCGCCGCGACGGACGGCAGCCCGAACTTGGCGCGCAGCAGGAACTCCTTGCCGCCGGGGAAGTTGCGAATCTTCCACACCAGCGCCTCCTTCTCCGGCGCGTACGCGGCGCTGCCCTGCAGACAGATTGAAGCAAAGGCCATTCGTAAACTTGAGTTTTTGGCAGGCTTTTGTATCCTTGATCTTCCCACACCAGCGCCGCCTTCTCCGGCACGTACGCTGCGCTGCCCTGCGGGCAGTTTGTGGGAGCAGCTGTTTGTTTGTCGGCAAGGATTGACCCTTTGTTCCTTGGTTCTCCGCACCACACCTCTTGCTCCGGCGCATGCGCCGCACTGCCCTGCGGCAGTTCGTAGGGGCAACAGTTCGTAGGGACAACGGTTCAGTTGGCATTTCATTGGCAAGGAATGGCCGGTTTCATTCTTGCACTTCCACAACCGGCGCCTCCTTCTGCGGCGCATATGCTGCAGCTGCTGCGCTGTCATGCGGCAGATTGCGAGGTTTGCATCAGAGAGTACCCATATATTCATTCTGACAGCACCTTCCACCAACCTCTCCGAAAGCTGCTGCACCACTGCACCGCCGTCAAAGAGTGTGTCTTGAGACAGTGGAATCCTATAATGTGGGTTGGGGGGTGATGGGGGAGAGGTGGGTTTGGGGTGGGTTTGGGGTGTGTTTGGGAGGGCTGCTCGGTTGCGACTGTAGTGCAGTGCCGCGACCAAGCTGGCAGGTCCGGCCGACGCAAGCGCCGACACGGTGGAACCTACCGCCCAGAAAAATTCGTTTGATCGAAACGGTTCAATGAACCGATATCAGCGATCAAACTGATAAGAACAGATACTACACTTGATCTTAGCCAAATAGGCCGAGAAAGGTATACTGCAAGGTGTGTGAGCTAGCTTGTGATGTGGCACGTAGCAGATGGAGATATTCTGCTGAGTTATGGGAATGTGCTGCTAGTGGTATGCCAACAGGCCACACATCGGCCAGCTGCCTGCTCTGCTGCTTTGATACAGTATCAGGAAGAGTGCTGCCAAGAGCCAGGTAATCATTGGCAGGCGTCAGAGCATGGGCGAGCGCAGCAGAACATCCTGCAATGTGCCAGCAGCACGCGCACAAGGCGCAGCTGACGTCCGCATTGCCCAAGCCCCCTTCCGTGTCAATTCCGACGAATTCAATAACACACAGGCGGCGCAGTGTCGTAGGACATGAAGACTGCTGCGCGCCTGCGACGTGCGCATGGTGGGACTGATGACGCCAGGCTGCAGCGGCAGGCTGATCTCCACTGTACCGCCGCGAATCCTCGACAACTTTTCAAACGGGCTCAAAAAAGGAAACACACAGCACAGCATGACTGTTGCGCACCTGCGAGGTGCGCACGGTGGGGCTGATTGCGTCGGGCGGCAGCGGCAGGCTGATCTCCACGTTGATTGCCGCCGAGCGCTCCTTGAACTGCGAGCGCGCCTTCACCAGGTACTCCGTGCGGCTGCGGCTGTGCTTGTCCACCACGCACTCTACCCAGATCAGCGGCTTCACGTTCTGGCTCAGCCGATACGTCCTGCAATAATGGGGCAGCGAGTTGAAATGCACATTGCTCGTCCACCCGGTCAGATTCTGTGCGGCAGTGGACTGGCGGGTTCAACAGTGCTTCAACAATCAATTCGCTATCGCGGCGCTCGTACGACTACCTGGATACGTCTGGCAGGTTTCAGTTTTGCTGCCGTCTTGAAACCCCTTTGCCAGACGGATGAGGCAAGACCGGCAAAGTTGTGCAGGGCTTGCCGTGCCTCGTCAGCACTGCAAGGGAGCTCCGAGGACCTCAAATGAGTGGCACATGCACCAGTGTCAAACTGCAGGCATGCAGGAAACGGCGAGCGGCGCCTCGGCACATCTCAGAGAATTTCCTAGGGTTCAGCATTGACGGACTGGTCACAGATCCAAGTCAACACAGTGCGCACCACATCTTGAGCAGTACCAAGGTACGCACATCTCAAAGGCGCCGTCCGGTTGAATGAGGGAGACAATGCAATTTACGTCAAGTGTCATTCAATTGATAGACAGCGGTAGCGCACATGAGGTCAAAGGCGCCGTCGAGCAGGATGAAGGAGAGGTGCGGTCGTCCTTTAGCTAACGAAAGCCTACAGCGTTTTTTGATCAGCACTCGAATGCACTTTGTGTTTTTACTCACATCAGATCAAAGGCGCCGTCGGGCGGGATGAAGGAGATGGTGCGGTCGTTCTCAAAGCGCGCCAGCCGCACGCACTGGTGGAACTTCATGTCCTCCAGGTCCACCGCCTTGCTCTTGCCGCCTCGCCCCTGGCTCTCGAACAGCACCTGCGCAGCCGCACTTCCGGTTTCGTTCCCCTTCTGGACTGCACATATCCTTGCGTGATGTCTGTTTGTACGGGCAGCACCTCCACCAGGTCCGCCGCCTTGCTCCTGCTTGGCCATTCCTGGCTCTCGAACAGCACCTGTGTGTCATGTTGGCAATGGTGCATTTTCTCCTCGGACCGCAAAACATGGCCTTGCATGCAGCGCTTGCACCCAGCACTCCGTGTGCCTTTTCTTTCAAGTAATCATCCACACGTGCACCGCCGCCCCGCCGGCAGGGGCCGTCCTTGGACTGCCGGAGGCAATTCAGGATTTGTAGACCCGCATTTAGGGTAGACCCGCATTTAAGATTTCCAGCAATAGTGCACCTTGTCGTTGAGGCCCAGCTTGCACTCGGGCATGCCGGAGAGGTAGGTGCGCATCTTGAGGGCGCCCACCACCTCGGAGCGCACCACCGTGCCGTTGCTGTTCACCAGCAGGTTCACGCTTTCCACCACATCCAAGAAGACCTGGACGTGGAAATGGCAGGGATCGACATTGGACGGCTGGGTGAACAGGTCAAAGCGCAGAGAAACTGCTAGGTGCAGTTAGATACAGTCCTGATGTATTGAAAATGTTCTGCCGCACTCAGATCCAGCTGTGACACTGGCGCAAGTTTTTGCGCAGCCTCATTGCGTCGTATTTGGGTAACCATTGCGTCGTATTTGGGTAACCCCACTGCAGATGCTCTGCTGCAGGTCCTTGTCAGCGCGACAAATCTTACCTCGTTCTTCTTGTACTTGATGCCCTCTGACCGCCAGGAGACGGCGTTGGTGACGGCCATGGGCGGCCGCGCCTGCACCTCCATCTTGTAGGCATCGGTTTTGATGAACTCCGACAAGATCTTTGCCTCCGTGAATTGCGGGTACCCAAAGTCCATGACCTGCACCACAGGTGCATAATACGTTGGCACTTTCCCAGATTGAGCGAGTTCCGATGATGCTCTGTCAAACGCTCGCCCAAAGAAGCGCAAGTTGCAAGCGAAGAGACCCTCATCTCCTCCACACAGCCGGTATCCGATATTCATGACCTGCGGCAAGCCGTGCGGCGTGTTGACATCCAAAATCTCAGAGATTTCGTAACAGATGCGATAGCCCATTGGCCATCCTCCACAAAGCGGGTGCTTGGAAACGCCCACCCCGAAAGTGCAAGCGCATGAACTGAACATAGCGCCGGGCATCTCACCTCGTCCAGCGGTTGGTCAGGCAATGGCAAATTATGGAGGTCACGCTGTCCACGTGATCAGCAACACCCTGCCTTTCCAGCCCCTCATCCAGCAGCTCGTAGGCGATAACAATAGTGTCGCGCAGAGACTCCATCTCCAGCTGATTTATCATCGACTGATGATTATCAGGCAAGAACAACAAGGCAGACTCCCACCTCATCCAGCAGCTCGTAGGCGATGACGAAGTTGTCACGGAGCGACTCCTCCTCCAGCTCCGTGAAGTAATGCTTGAAAACGTCCAGCACTCGATGCAGGAATGTCAGCACCGCCGTCGCGTTGACGTTTGCGCGGCACATCGCCAGCAGGTACAGATTCGAGTACTGCAGGCAGGCAGTTAGGCTCTTCAGCGCCGCGCGGGAGTGTATGGGCAGCAACCGAGATCAGGTTCCAGACGGAACAGCTCCGGCTGTGTGCACGTGAACGCCACGTATGGCATGAACATGAATGCTGCGCATGCCATGTTGTGATTTTACACCTCCTCGAGTGGGACTGCATCATCGAGACATCAGTTCGCCGCGGATGACCACACATGCTGTAATACCATGCGGATGGCATATCCCTCCATCAGACGAGCAGCCTCACCTGGACATAGAGGTAGGAGACGCCATCGTCGTAGATGACGGGCGTCAGCCGGTTGGCGTCCTCCAGCTCCTGCACCTTCTGTATGAAGCGGTCCGCCTGCTTGAGCAGCACATCGCCGCCGTCACAACTGGTAGAGAAGTCAAGGAAGTCAAAAAAAATTTGTATGATCGTTGCCTTCTTGAACAACCAGTCCGGCGTTGTTGAGCCATGAGGCCCGACTATGTTGGCCCGTATTGCAAAATGCTCCACTAAGATTTACCTGTTTGAGCGGCACATCGCCGCGGTAGTCCCGCGCCAGCAGCACCTTCCCCTTCAGGTCCAGCACCAGGATCGCGCTGACGGCCATGCCGGCCCCAGGGGTGCGAGTCCTCCGGTGCTGCTCACTCCGCTGCTGCTGCCGCGGCTCCGGGGCGCCAAGCCCTGCGCGGCGCACAACGGTGTTGCCATAAGCAACGCACGGCACGCTTGCGCATCCGCCAAGCGCCACAGCAGCCAGCGATATACAAAGGCTCGGTCAGTCACGATGCAGCTGAGCATCAATGCTGCGCATGTTTCCAGGCTCTGACCTGCACCTGATGGCTGGTCAGGCCTCTAGCCTGCCCTCTCCCTCGCAGGCGCCGGGGTGGCAGACTGCAGCTGAGTCTGCCTCTTGCACAGAGCGTTGAGCACGGTGGCCAGGCCAGTGGGGGTGACTCCGGCAGCGAGGCTCTCCAGGAGCACTTGCGTGACAGCCTCTGTGAGTGGCAGGCCTGCGTAAGAGGCGAGCTTCTGATACTGTGCTATCTGATCGCGGCTAAAAGATCTGCTTGAAGGCGCTGCCGTGTCACTCATGCATTCAACACCCGCTTGCCAGCCACGCAGCGACTACAAACACGCTCGATCTGTGACAGATAGTGGTCAAAGAGTGTCCGGGAAATCCACTTTTACACTGAAGCCAGATGGCCTGCAACTGCAAGCAGTCAGGCCCGGAACACATCTGCACGCTGCAAGTCCAGTGCCAGTTGACTTGCCCGGACAGGGTTTTGACGTAAAAGTGACGAAGCTCGCGCCATGTTGGGAAGTTGCGACCTCAACAGTGTTGATTGAGATCGCACAGAGCTGCCTACAGGCACTCGCAAGGTTTGAGAAGCTTCAACAGCAAGTGACACTCATTACGCGCACAGTTTGTGCGAAATCGACAAATCTAGTGTCTGTCGTTGGCCTGTCCGAGCAACTTGATCAGCCGACGGTGGAAGTGCCTTCGTGTTGTCCCAATTGTACTTCAGCGAATTATCAAGGTTTGTAAGAGGCCATTTCGAAACCGGACTCGACGACGAGGCACTGGTGCGCCATTGTCAGAGCTGTGCCTTTCGCACGCAGACCGGCACCGGATCTCATCCGGAATGAGACCTCGTGAATGCCTGAGCCAATGAGCCACACTGTTCACACTTCGAGATTCATAATCGTCTACACATCGCCTATAGGCCGGCATGGACCCATATGCTTGGCAGCACCGGCCCCCCTCGCCCCTGCGAATGGATGCACACGGCGCGGCACAGCCCGAGCGGCAGCACGGCCCCAAGGAGGCAGTTAAGGCCATGATCGCCCAGAAGCGGGACGTATCCTACGTGCAGCTGGCCCTGAGCCTGAAGCGGGCCCAAATCCAGCGGCTGGAGGCGTATGCCGCACGCCGGGCGGCCACCCTGCAGCAGGCGGAGGAGACATTTGAACAGGACGCCCTGGAGTTCGACGACTTCCTACGGAGAAACGACGAGGAGGTGCAGGAGGCGGTGCGGCAGGCCAACGAGCAGGCCCGCATCCGCCAGGACAAGGTGCGTGCATCAGAGGGCTTTCAAGAAGCACGGCGGCAGTTGTTTTTGCCACACACGTGATGCGTCATATTCGCCAAGGCTGGATCGGCCACAGCATGACATGCTGACACACAGCTTCTGCTGGACGACACTGATTATCATTTGCGTGCAATGCCGCAGACGGTTGAGATAAAGCAGCTGAGCGCGCAGTTGGCCAACATCAAGAGCGACATCAATCGACAGGAGGAAACCCTGGAGGAGTGTGCAGCCTACAAGGCCTTCCTCGCCGCGCTCACCCCCAAGGCCTGGCTGGAAGTGCGCTGCCTCCAGCACCCATCGGGGTCGGGAAGAAGTGTCACTGCAAGTTTGGCCATGCTTCGCTGTGACTGGAGGAGTGCGCCGCCCACAAGGCCTTCTCCGCCGCGCTCGCTGCCAAGGCCTCTCTTGAGGTGCTGCGAGGCTCACCCCCAAAGCCCTGCTCGACGTGCTGCGAGGCAGGACGGGCACGCTATGCTGACACTGCACAACGTATGATGGTGTTATCCGTTTCATTGTGTCTCCTGCAATGCTCAATCCGGACGTCTGTGTCCATTGGTGCGATCGCGTGTACTCAGGAGGTGTACCGATCGCGGCGGGAGGCCAAAGAGCGGCGCACCGACGCGTGGCTGGCTGGCTGCGAGGAGGTGCGGCAGGCGCGCGCCGACGCGGCGGCGGCTGTGGCGGCGGCGGAGCACGGCATGGCCATCGCGCGGTCGCAGCAGGAGTACGACCGCGCCAAGGGGCAGCTTGCGGAGGCAAAGGCGGGGCTGCATCAGGCAAACGCGGCTCGGGTGCGCTGACCAGATGCCTGCTGTGTGTTGGGAGTGCCGCATGGCACAGCGCCACATCTTGTCATCCTGCATGCCACATGGTGAGGGGTGCTGGGCTGCTGAAGAGGATGTCGCACACCGAAAATGCTTGTGAGCACATGGCCAACTGCTTTGGAAAAGGCCACAAAGCCAACACAGTGTTGCGGAGTGTCGCGCAGGAGCCGCCTGAGCCGGAAGACCCTGCAGAGGAGCTGACGGAGCCTAACTACTTCACCGGCCCCAAGCTGATGCAGCAGGAGCTGCGGGCCATGGAAGAATCGAACACAGCAGTGGCGCAGCGCGTTCAGGTGGGCTCAGCACCCGCAGCGTTTTGACAACGTTTCCTGGCGCGGCGTCATGATATGTGCACCTGATAGGTCTTAGCCACTGCGTATTGCTGATTCGGATCCAGCTTGCCATGCAGGCGGCTGAGGCAGAACTGGCAGACTTTCGGGCAGCCGCCAGGGCGACGCGCACTGAGACGGACGCAGCGGTTGTGTCGCTGGAGGCAGAGCTCGAAAAGCTTCAGGCGAGCCATTGTCTCATTTGCAAGCTGCGTGTGAGACGAGCCATCGCACAATCACAGAGGTGTGTCATTTTCATGATTTTGATGATCACATACGTGCCGTGCCTGCAGCCGAAGCGGCGTGCGTCAAAGCGGCTGTCCATGGCGTCAGTGAGCAGCCGAGGGAGTGTGCATAGCAGTCGGGAGGGCGGAAGCAAGGTAAGACACTCTCCTGTGTCTGCAGCGTGCCTGTGGCAAATGTCGAAGCTGTGTGATAAATCGTGTGGACTCTTGCTCCTGTGTGATTGCAGGCCACGCACAGCAGCAAATTGTCTGGGTTGTCGATGGTTGGGGAGTGAGGGCTGCTGTGGCGTAGGTTTCGGTATATTGTTTCATGATGTTTCTATCTTGGCGCATCACAGCGGCCTCACGCGGCTGCAGTATATCCTGATGTTCATTGCACACACATATATACCTATACATCTGACTGTATAGATCCACTTGCCATTACAAATAGATGGAGGCGGTCTCAACTGCCACTTATCAAAGCAGCATGATTAATCTCGGCCACGGCCAGTCATGAGCCACCCGCTGCCGCCCAAAGGCATTCAAAAGAAGCGTGGAAGTTGCCGCGCAGCATCATATTTTAGGAACATGGCCGCAATGACCTGGCCCGCGGGCACGTAGGTGCGCGGCGCTGCGCTTTAATCTCCTTTCCAATCGCCATATTGTCCTCGTCTATCATTTTCCAAACATCGCGGCGATATCCCCGGCGTCTCGCGCGGGTAGGTAATCGCGCAGGTGCGCGGCGCCGCGCAGCAGCCGCGCCCGCTCCTCTGCCACAAGCGCCGAACGCCGCGCTTGCTCCGCCTGCCAGGCGCCCTCCTCCGCCTGCTCCTTGGCCTGGAAGGAAGCAGACATCTCAACATTGCTTGCTCACTGGCCGATGCAGCTGTGAATGCGGTTTTATGCCCAGCTGCCGACCTGCAGGTCAGCAGACGCTGTGGCCTCCATACCAAAACCGGTGACTTGCCTAGTTCTGCACTGACTGCTCATCTTGCACTCAAGCTCGAGAAGTAGACTGAACACGACCACTACAGGGCACCTGCTGCTGCTCGAAGGCGACGCGCTTGACGTCCAGCAGCCGCTCAACCTCCCTCCGGTGCACCGCGGCCTTGAGCCGCCGTCGCTGCGCGCCCATCTGGACAGAGACAAGGTGAACCACATTTCATCAAGATTCGTTCACATCGTCGAAGACAGTCATAAGGCAAATGTGTCACAATTGTGGCAGTGCCGCAAGCGTCACTGGAGCGAACCTGCTCCAGGCGGTCCTCCTCGGCAAAACGCTCCAGCAGTGCCTGCCGCTCCACCGCCTCCTCCGCCTTCTGCTGCGCCTGCCGCTCAGCCTGCGGATATCGAAGAAATGTGCGTAAACCTGATCAGTCTGGACAGGGTGCAGTCCGGCAGCGCCTGCCGCTCGGCGGCATCAGCCGCACCTGCGTTCACATGGTTTCCTGGCAGCAGTTCGTTGGGATTGAACATTCAAAGATGCTATGACGAAGTTTGCGCAGCATCATGAAATGATGACATGACCGTATCGTACCTTCAGGCACTGCTGCGCGGTGTTCGCGGCAATCATGTCCCGGCGCACGGGCGCTGCCGGCATTGTGAAAGACACAGCTTCTTAGGATAATCCAAAACGCCGCAAGGGATCAGGCCCGCACCTTCAGATGCAGCTGCGCGCGGCATTGGCGGCGATCATGTCGTAGCGCATTGCCTCAGCCCGCATCATGGAGAATGCCAACCACGAGAAGAATAGCATCACAGGCTTCTGCGCTCGAGAGATCGTGCCCACACCTTCAGGCGCAACTGCGCGGCGTTGGCGGCAATCATGTCGCGGCGCATGGCCTCCGCCCGCGCGGCCCGCGCGGCCGCCTCCTGCTGTGCCCGCTCCTCCTGCTCCTCCTCCCGCATGAGGTTGATGAGCCGCTCCTCCTCCTCTGCGGCCGCCAGCTGCGCCTCTTTTTCCGCCTTGAGCCGCTCATAGTTTCTGTGTCAGTATGCAGTGTATCAAGAAACATACTTATAATCTTGTTGGCCCTGTTTTGTGGTCCACAGTCACGAGGCTTTGCCGGCTGCACCGTCCTGCACACGCTGGCAGTGCCGGATCTCAGTGGGTGTCTGCTGCCGGCAAATCACGAAGCGGACGCCTCAGACCTCAAAGCGACCACGGCTATACATGCACGACCAGAGAAGCAGATGGCAAGCACCGAAACGCACCGGTCCGCAACCGCTTGATTGGCGGCACGTCGCGCATCTTGCTGGCCCTCCTGCTCCCGTGTTGCAGCGGCGTACTCCTCGATCGCCTGCTCCTGCCGCGCCGTCTCCGCCGCCGCCTCGTCCCTGCAGTGTAGCAGCAGCAGAGTCCTGGCCCCACAGCGCTAAGCATGTAGAAACCGTGGCCGATTCCCAATCGAGATTGATCTGAGCGACCGGCTGGCAACAGAAGTGAAGTGCGCAGAGGGAGTCCTTCTGCTGCACCGGACGACCTACTGCTGGGCGGCGGAGGCAGCGAACAATATGCAGGTGTCGGCGAGTGCGAAATTGCATTTTTGTTACAAGTCATGAAGTCATATTGTTGTGTGTGGAATCACCTGATGGCCTGTTGCTGGGCAAGGAAGGTGGCGATGAAAGCGCGTGTCTCGGCGCGCTTGGCGGATCGCGCCGCCGCTCCCAGCCGGTCCTCCTCCTCGATGCGCAGCATGCTGGCGTCCACCGCCTCCCGCTCCCGCTGGTACTCCATCTGAAGGTTACAGACTTGCAGTTGGAGTCACGGATCTGCTGATCGGAACCGTGAAGCTCCTTCTTGCCTCCAAGCAGCGTTTGCAGAGCGGTCCAATGCCAATGACCGCGCACATCCTGGTTGGCCACGTGGCCACCTTGTGTGCACATTTGTGGCGGCACATCACGAAGCAGTCACATTGTCCAGATTCAGGTGCAGAAAGGTATTCCACCTTTCCGAGCTGCCGCAGCCGCGCATTGCCTGCCATCTGCTGCTCCAGGTCCTGCCGCGCCTTCACCGCCAGCGCCCGCCTCTTTGCATTCTCCTCCTGCCTCCGGCCCTCCTCCTGCAGTGGAAGCGACACAGCAGTCCTGAGTTGCACCACCATTGAAGGTGCAAGTGCTCGGGCTGCAAGCTAAGTGTACGTAGTAGAAGCTGCTGTGCATCTGCAGACTCGGAGTTATGCACCTTGGCGTGGTGCTGGTGCATTGCGCGGTCCATGGCGATGGCCTCCTGCCGGCCCGCCACGGAGGCCGAGGCGCGCTCCCGCAGCTGCAGCTGCTGGCCCATGCGGACCTGCGCCGCCGCGATGTGCGACTGCAGGCCCCGCAGTTCCTCGCTCTCCTCCTGGCGGCGAACAGTTGCACGTGACTGCAATATGGGTGAACGATCCAACCGCAGTGTCGACATTGACGTGCTCATATATCAGAAATGTCAGCAGCCTGGTGCCCGTCGCGAGTCTGCGAGCTGGTTTCCGCCTTTGCAAAGCAATGAGCAGAACATAGGTGCATTGAGTGATCTGGTAGGAAGCCAAATGTGCACCTGCAGGCGCTGCACCTCTCGGGCGGCCCGCTGCTGCTCCAGGGTGCGCCGCTGCAGCGCCTCCTCCACAGCCGCCGACTCGGCGCGCCGCACCTCCGCCGCCTGGTGCTCTCGCAGCGCCTGCATATGACATTGCACACTTTGCTTCGTCACGAAGAAGTGAATTTCGCATGAAGTTCACGTGCAGGGCCGCACGCTGTTGATGAGTACGCCACAGTCGCTGAGCCACACTGGCTCTTTCAGTCTTCAGCCTGCGCCAGACTGAAAATTATAGTCCATGTGCCCCACAAGCTTTCGATTCACGGCTTACGCTCTTACTCCGCCGAGACATCTCGTACCTGCGCGCGCGCGGCAGCAGTTTCAGCCTCCTGTACAGCCGCCCGGTGCTGCCGCTGCTCTGCACGGTCCTCGGCGCCGTCCGCAAAGCGCTGAGCAGACTCCATGCTGTGCTGTTGCCCATAGTGCCTGCAATATACAGAACGAGGATCACTCATCACATTCAAGTTGTTTTGCCACTGTGCTGACACGTGATGAAGGTTGCTAGGTGAAAAGGCAAATGCTGCCGGACTCCTGCCGCACCGCTGCAGGTCCGCCCTCTGAAATTCCTGGGTGCGGGCGCGGAGCACCCTTGATTCTTGCGCTGCAGTGCAATATCAATTCATTCAGGATAGCACTCGATGGAAAGCCTGCAATGAGAGTGTGGCGCCGCCAACGTTTTGCTTGCTGCGGTTGAAAGATCGTCAACTCACCTTTGCGCAGCGAAGGCATATTGAAAGCACGTAGCAGCCTCAATAGTGACAGCCTCTATAGTTTACCTTACACTAGTCGCTTACAAGCTGGGCAGGCAGTAATACGTGTTGTTGGAATTGAGTACAGAGAGATCGATTCAGCTGCACGAATTGCTGTGCACATACGGTCTCACAAGCTCTTGCGTGGTAACGTATGAGTTTTGAAACTGTTCTCAGTGCCCAACCAGCAAGCTGGCAAATACCGGTTTCGCGGCTTGTCCGAGCGACTCTAGGGACACTGTACCAGCGCAGATTCTCGCTTCAAGTTTCAAGTTCCGCAGCACGCTGCGCACGGCACTTTCTCATGCATTCCGTGAAGCTCTTGTGTTTTACAACCGCAATTGTGTGACACCAGTGACGGCCAACGCCAATTCCGCAGGTGATCGAGGTGACCGAGCAGACCTAATCGAACAGACCTTCAATCGGCACCAGCTCCAAGAACTGCACTCAGAAAGTTGGCCTCAGCAAGATCGAAACACTGTCACACTGGGGTGGGGCGCTGTCTGCCAGCAGTTCGCTTCAAATCATTCGAGTATGGCAGCCAGCGACTGTGTCATCGACACAGTGACCCGCCTGCAAACGCTGACGGGGTCGCATGGCAAGGCGCCGCCGGATGTATGGAACCACACCTGCCGCCAGCTGCTGGGCCTGATGAACGACTACCCAGGCGGCGTGTCCACGCCTGTGCTTGAGACGCATCTCTGGTCTCAGAGCCACGCTGCCAGGGTGCGCACCACTGCATTCGCTGCAGTATGCGGTCATCACGGATGAGCATGAGATTTGTTCCTGTCACAGCTCACAACGTGCGTGCCGGATGCTGCAGGCCTCTGCCGCGGGCCAGTCGAAGGCGTCAACCCTCGCAGAGATGCTGCGCATGTCCAATGAGGAGCTGCAGACACCCGTCTCGGGACTGCGCGTGTGCGTTGAGAGCGTTCTGGACAGCACGGCAGACGTTGCAGCAGCCTCGGCGGCGCCAGCGGCGGCGGCCCCGGCTGTGCAGCAGGCCGTCTCTGGTGCAGTGCCGGTGCTGCTGCTGCGGGACGACTCGCTGCCGGACGGCACCAAAAGCGTCGGCATGTACGTCCACTCCCGCCTGCGGGAGCTGTTCTGCGGCCCGCACGCCCCCCTGGGACCAGGTGAGCCTCACATTCAGACGTCTCGCCTGCCATCATGGCATCAGCGCAACGCCTTCACACCGGGAATACCTGACCTGCGACCGGCAATTCCCGGCTTTGGAGCGTATGGGCATGAACGGAGCGATTGTTTGCATTCCTGCAGGCTGCCACCTGCGGCTGGGAAACTGCCGGCTGCGGCGTTCACCCAAGGGCTCGGGGCTGCCGCAGCGGCTGCTGCCCACGACGGAGGTGGCGCTGGTACTGGACAGCTTGCCGGCCGCCGCGGCGCTGTTTTGCCAGCAGCACATCTTCTCGCTGTCGCAGGTGCCGCCTCTGCTGTGGCCCTGGCCTCGTGTCAGGACCCTGCCCGTCCTGCCTGTCTTGCCGGGACAGGCAAAGGCATGTTGCTTGCGCCGTTTGCCAACAAGCAATCACCCTTTTGCTTCACATAAGCGAGATGCCATGCTTCCATGGAGCATGCAGGAGACGGGCTCGGCGCCGGTGGCTGGGGGGCAGCAGCAGGTGCTGTCGGGACTTGCATGTTACCCGATCCAGCCAAGCAACAATGCAAATTGTACAAGTACCTTCTCTTGTTGCAGGTGACAGGCTCGGCGCCGGTGGCGGAGGGGCAGCAGCAGGTGCTGACGGGGCTGCTGTCGGCGCGCGTGGCCCGCGTCGAGGCCCTGGCAGAGGGTTTAAGCAACTCCAACGCACACGCCAGCCGCTCGGGCCGCTGCTGCAGCGTCTGGCTGGCCGACCCTGCCGACCGGGGCGCGTTGGCACAGGGTGGGTGCCGCGGCGGCGGCGGTCTCACCGAGCTCAGGCTGCTGGACCAACAGGTGCTCGATCTCAGCCAAAGCACCGGTCTCGTTCCAGCAGTTGAGTGATGTTGGCCGACCTGCATGGGGCTGCGCTGCTGGTGTAGCGGCATGACGAGAATGACTTCGATCGCATTTTGGTGCAGGTGGCAGTGGCGAACCTGCTGCGGCCGGGCGAGCAGATGCTGCTGCGCTTCCCCGTCATCCTCGGACTGCAGTCCTCCATGTGCATCCAGGTGACTGCAAAAAAACTTGGCAGTTGACGTTTCACATTCAGATTCACCTGATCGATGCCGCCGGCTGCAGTTGACCGTGGGTGGCTGCAAATCAACAGCTGCAACGAGCTGGGCGCTGACGTTTCCTGATTGAACCCCGCTGCGCTTGCGCCGCAGCTGGGCACCGAGACTCTCGTGTGCGTGGTCGGCGCAGCCGCGGCGACGCAGCCCAGTCAGGCTGCGGCGGCGCCCGGCACGCAGGCGCGGCGCACCATGGTCTCAGACTTACAGCCCGGCGCCGTTCGGGCGCTGCTCGTGGGCCGCGTGCACGCCCTCACTTTCACACAACTTGGCGAGCGAAAGGTCCTGGACCTGCAGCTGCAGGTGATCGCGGTGTTTCTTCCTCGTTTTAGGGTTTCGTAGTCTGAATGGGCGGGCGCGGCTTGCTCAAGCTCTTGTGCTGAACAGGTTGCACAGCTGCCAGCGCTGTGGCGTGCCTGCGCCTAAACAGCAATGTGCTTGTGCTGCGCATGAGATGTGACTCCAAATGCATTCTGCTGCCTCCGCGCAGGACGCTAGCGGCAGCCTGAGCCTGCAAATGCACTTCTTGGGCGGCCCCACGCAGGTGGCGCTGTCGCTGCGGGCGGGCCACCACATCGCTGTCAGCGGCGTGCTGCTCCTCCAACAGAACGCGCCGGTCGCCGGCCCGCTGCAGGCCGAGTGGCACGAGGTGGGTTCCGAATGCAAGACATCTGTGGCATTCTGTACTACAACTGTGTTCCAGCTTGGTTTTAGCTGTGCTGATATCAACAACAGCCAGCCCTTCTTGTGGCGAACTTGCTGACTCTTCTTTCTGTTGACTTCCGTCATAGCCCAGCTCTCGCGCCATTAGAGCAGAGCACAAACTTAACTGCAGCGGCAATTCCCCTGCAAGCTCGCCGCTTCTGCACGCAGGGCCTGGACGCTGCGGAGCTGCGGAACCTCACAGCCACGCGCGCGGCGCTGCTGTCGCCTGTGTTCCAGGAAAGCGGCTCGCTGCCGAGCCTGGCGCAGGCGGCGGCGCCGCAGCGGCGGCTGCTCAGCCTGACACTCGTGAGGGCGCGGCTGGCGGCGGCGCCGGCGCTGCGCTGGGAACGCGTGCACAGCGCCTGCGGCCGTGGGCTCACTGACAGCATGCGGCTTGGGGGCGGCCCCAGCGTGAACGTGGCGGACGACAGCAAAGGTGCCTCCCTTGCCACGAGACTGCATCATCAGCATAATGCCAAACGATGTCCTTGAGGAGCGCGGCAATCGGCAAGGGTGCACGAAACCTATGTGATCGCTCGATCGCATCATCAGCCTGCACCCCCCACCCAGATTCTGCCAAAACGCTGATGTCGTAACAAGTGTCATGCAGAAAGGTATGTCTGCTGCGGGACGCTGCGGAAGGTAGGCGCTGGCGGCGGCGCCCAGGCGGCGGCGTCGCGGCAGATGAGGCAGCTGCAGTCGTCGGGCCACGAGCAGTGGGGCTGCGCCTTCTGCGGCGCGGCCTGCTGCACGCAGACCAGCCAGATGGTGGCGACCGCGATGCTCGGACTGGAAGACGGCGGCTCCGGTGCTTCAGGTGCATGCATGTTCCCTTGGCTTCACATGCCGCAACCGTGTGCACTGGACTTGAGCCCTCCAGGAGACCCTTCAAAACCACTGTGACATCCTGTCATGATACCTGAAAGTCGTTTGATCAAAACTTCGCCCCGCATCCATGCAGAGGTAGACGCAGAGGCGTCCGCTACAGCGCCGCTGCTGGCCGGCGTGTCGCCTCAGGAGTTCCACGCGTGGGCGGCCGACCGCCAGGCGGAGCACCTGGCAGCACTGAAAGGCGCGACGGTCGTGGCGTCGTTGTACCAGCTGCCACAAACCACTGGTGGCGCGTCGGCGCTGGCGCCCACCGCCAGCGGTGCCGCGGCGGATGTGTCGCAAAAGCCGGCCGCCGCCGGCCGGCTGGGCTGCGCACTGCTGCGGCTCGATGTCACCCCGGCTGAGCAGTGCAGCTGACGGAATCACGCCATGCCGGTCTTAGGGATGTATCGCCGAGCATGTTGCCAGATTGACACGGTCTCATCGTGCACGTGCTGGTTCTGGACAACGTGGAACATCTGATGCTTTTGGTGCTGGTGCAATGTGGGTTGGCACTTGCATCTCCGCATCTGAAGCTCCCAGCATGCCGCTGTCTTCTACCTGTTGTGTTTCATCTGTCAGCTCGAATACTGAAAGCAGATTCTACAAATTCGCCCCATGTCCGGAAAATTTAGACCGAAATTTGAATCTGCCATGCAACGTTCATACCCCGGCTAACATACCCAGCTCTAACATACCCATCAGAACCTGGAAGTCAAGCGCCGGTGGGCGTCGTTAGTAGTGCCATGGGGGACCTGGGGAGAGGTTCTGAAGACAGCCTTTACACAGGTGCACCTATCGCCAACTGCTACACCTGCGGTTTGCATCGTGCCCACACAACGGAGACACCAATCCATGTCCAAATACAATGGCGGCGACCATCCACTGAGCCCACCTCCCCCCGGTCTGGAAAGAAAGGTTGTGTACCGCTGCAGCGCAGCAAAGTGCACCTAGCGAACGACAAATCCCTCAAACATTCTCGTTTCAGCAGCAGCGGCCCGCATCACCGGAAGGAGGCAGTGGCGTTAGCGAGCGCTGACAGGGCATATTCGGACGCGTGCGACGCCGCGTCCGACACCTTCTGTACAACTGGCTGCACTGCTGCCGACACCTGCGGATTCACACATGACCAGGCGGTCAGCACGGCCGCTGAGCACAATAGATCGTTGAGCGCCCCTCGGTGTCCCATCGGAGCAGAATCCACATTCATCGGCTGCAACAGGCAGAACAGGCAGAACCAGGCACAGCATCTGCGCGCGTTTCAGTGGAAGCAGGCGTTGCCATCTGTAGGGGACTCACCTGCTGCACGTATGGCGCCGCGGCCTGAACGGCGGGCTGCACGTGCGGCCAGGCGACGTCCACCGCCTGTTGTCTGTAGGGCTCCAGCCGCGCAGCCGCTTGCTGCAGCACCCCCGTCAGTCCCACTGCAGTGGCGCCCGCCGCCGCCGCCTGTTTGTGCGCACCAACAATTGTGACAGAGAGCACATCCCCTCGTGCAACCGTTCCCGTGGCATCATGCAATCCTTGCAAGGATTTTGCCGACATGACCATGTGCACATGTAGGTGACAGCATCCAGCATCAAAAACTTGAAGTCGAGAATTGCCGACCATAAAACGCTATCTAGCGCTATCCGAACGCGGTCGCACCGTGAGCGGCGAGTGCTCCAGGATGGAACCGCTGGTAAGGGCGGCCAGCGCCATGGACATGCTTGGAAGTGGGAAGCAGGAAGCAGGAGAACTGATGGCCAACCTCGCAGAAACTGACGGCCAAACTTGGCAGACGCACCATGAGCAGCGGATGCTCCATAGTGGAGCCGCTGGTGAGCACGGCCAGCGGCGCCATGGAAATGCCCAGGCCGCCGGCGACAGTACATGGAATGAAATCGGATAGATCAAAGGGCGGACATCCAAACCCGCCGCACCTTGAGCAGCGGGTGCTCCATGACGGAGCCGCTGGTGAGGGCGGCCAGCGCCATGGAGATGCCCAGGCCGCCGGCGACGGTGACTAGCGCGCTGCGCATCGCCGTCTTGCCGCCGTCGCGCTTCAGCTTCGCCGCCAGCGTGTGCGCCGCGCCTGCGCCAGGGCAACTCTCAGACTCAAAACGAGAATAGTCTACTACCATCTCTGCATGTCTACGTGCTGCGCATTCCCATCTTGCCGCCGTCGCGCGTGAGCCTCGCCGCCTGCCTGTTTGCCGCGCCTGCGTCAAGGTCGGCATGGAAGTACATTAAAGACGGCGATACTGAAGGTTGCTGTCCAAGCCTATCTGCTCTGCATCCAGTGTGGTGCACGCTAGAGTGGGTCACTGTGTGGTTGCCAAGTTGCATGGCGCAGGAACACCGGCGCCGTGCAGTCAGAAAAGCACATGCCAGGCCGACATTTAGCCCTGTAGCCCTCGCACGACCGCTGGGAGCTCTCACATGTGGGCACGCCATATATATATATGCCCGTTTTCTAGATGGGGTGGTTTTATCACCGTCGGCGGCGCGTGCGCAGGAGCCCTGCCAGCCCTTGCCGCTGCGCAGCGCGTACTGGTGGCGCCCCCGCAGCGCCGGCATCAGCGCCAGGAACGCCGCCCGCTTGGCCGGCTCCTGCACAAATAATGGAACACATGCCGATCAACGTGGAGCCATTCAACGTATAGCTTCAGATTGACACACACTCCAGTACGCATCATAAATGCTGTTTACGCATGTAATCCGTTGAGAAGTGGGAAGAACAGTAAGTCTAAAGATCGGTCAAATGTAAAAAGATTATTACCGACAGCAGCGGCATGCAGGGGCCCGGGTAGGCGGCCTCCAGCGCGGTGAGCACGCGGGAGCTGCCGCGCAGCTGCCCCTTGTGCCGCGTCTGCCACATCGTGAACGCCGCGTCATCTGCCAGCAGCGCCTGCAGGATGTCGGGGGACAGGCTTCAGTGAGGGCAACCCCTTGATGCAGCGTCCTGCCTCGCTGAGGTCACTCTGACCTGTAGCACACTGGAGGTGTGCCAGGAAGTGGCACCACCATAATGCTAAGGTTGGCATATACAACAGTGGCATCCCTGTGAGTCACAACTGGAAGTCAGGGCGCTTCAGACCTTAGGATGCAGCTAGGAAAAAACAACGATGTGTGGGTTTTAACGACCAGGAGCAGCTCGCCTCGATGACGAGCTAAGCGCAGGAGGCGGCCAGGTGGTCGTCGGGCGCGCCGCTGCCGGTCGCTGTTTTGTCAACAAATTGTTCTAGCTTTCGGCATATGTGTACATGGCAACTTGCCTCAATGACGAGTTCGGCGCAGGAGGCGGCCAGGGGGTCATCTGGCGCGCCGCTGCCAGTGGCTGCGGCCTCCAGCGCCAGCCGCAGCAGCTCGCACGCGTCAAAGCCGCCGTCCGGCACGCCACGTACCCCGATCGTACGCAGGATGCCCTGCACGCAAAAGTGGCAAGCAAATTGAACTCAACATTTCTATATGTATTCTGCCCATTTGGTACAGACGAGTTCTGCAGCGATCAAGGGCATCAAGTCGGCCACACAGTGCTGCTGCAGCACAGGATAAGGCGTGCCAGCTGTGTCCGAGCGGCCGTGGCAACCTCTTTGAAAGAATCTGTCAGCCGCCAGAAGCAGTTTGCGAACCTCATGCGAGCGCGCCAGCACGGCAACCTCGCCCTGCAGCCCGTCTGCGCCGTGCACCGCCTGCTGCAGCGCAATGAGGCTGGCCGGCGGGACGAGCGGCGCCGGCGGCTCGCCGTCCCGCGCAGCGACACCCGCGTGCATGTCGCGCTTGACCGCCGGCGTCCCCAGCAGGCCGTCGAGGTACTTGAAGGCGCGCGTTGCCGCCGCCAGGCTGAGCGGCGGCGGCTCCGGCGGCGACGCCGAGGCGGCGGCGGCGGCGGCCTTGCCGGGCGCAGCGGCAGCGGGGGAGGCCACGGCAACGGCGCCAGCGGGGCCCAGAATCTGCGGCAGCAGCACGCGGATCCACACCGCGACCGCCACCGCCTCGCTGCCCCTGCGCACCAGCGAAAGCTCGGTCACGGCCAAGTGTGTGCCAGACGAACATGGAGGAGCATGCATGACTGCAGGCGTGCATGTGCAATCACGCTCTCAGTATAGAGCGATGGAAGTCCTCTGCCAAGAAAAGACGCACTGGGCGGCCTGCTCCAGGAGCCAGAGCAGCAGCGGCAGCCGGCCGGATGAGGTGTAGCGGCGGCCGCCGACGGCGAGCGCCCCTGCCGTCAGCAGCAGCGCCGCGGGCTTTGCGCGTAGCGCCAGCGCCAGCGCCACCAGCAGACCCACCTGCATGTGTGCGGCCGGGGCTTTCTATGTTGTTGGTCGAGACGCAAATGTCAAAGATGCCCGGCCCGCCTATCAGGCTGCAGCGCTCTGGGAGGCCACAAGCTGTGTCATGGCCTGGTGCTGCTCGATGGCAGCCCGCAAGATGGCTGCAACACCCGCTGGCCGCCTGCAGTCGTCCCCAAGCTCGGCGCTCACACATGCAGCACGACACCAGCACAGCCCAGCCCCCGCATGCAGGCTAGGCTCACATTGGCTTTTGGCGGCGCCTTGCTGCTGCCGGCGGCCTCGGGTACGGCGTCAAACGCGGCGTCCATGAGCGCCTGCGCGAAGGTCGCGACCGCAGCGGCGTCCTTGCCGCTCAGGAAGTCCGACACCGCCTCCACGACATCTTCCGGGACCGCATCCACCGGCGTGTTCGTCACCTGTTGGTGTGAAGAGCTACCTCGTGAAAACAGGCATCATTCTCATATGATTCCGGTCATAATCATGGTTGCAGGAAACATAGTCTAACGGCAGTGCCTGTAATCATGCTCTGCTGCCTGCGTGTCAGCACTAGGCTACTTTCAAGGGCAACAGCAAAGTGACACACTGCGTGACTGCAATGCACGTCTTTATGATCAATCCGCAAGTGCACCTTGGGCAGCGGCTGCTCCGCCAGCAGCTTGTTGAAGGGCAGCTCCGCATCCCGGAACACGCTCACGAAGTGGTCCGCCACGAGGTCCAGCTGCACCCGCTCGTCGCCACCGTACCGTTCCTCTGCCGACCGGATTATCTGTGGCAAAGAGATGGCAGTTGTTGTAGATCATTGTCAGATGGGTCCGTGGTTCACACACATGGACGATGAGGCATGCTCCTGATCTGCCGCTATCCTGCTGCATATCTGTGCGTCCAGGCTCAGTGCTTCCGGTGGCGGCATGTGCCGTGCCGGCTCAGCGACGCCGTTGAGGCGCTATCGGTTCCGCGCCAGTCTGACATCACCTGATGAGCGCGTGCATGCATGAGCAGAATCCGTCGTGCAACATGGCAGAGGTAATAAAAAATCACGACGTGTCTCAGCCTGCAGCTTACTTGTGCCACGGCGTCCAGTTTCAGCTGCGCAGCGGCCGAGGCGGGCGTCGGCTTTCTGACTTTCGGCGCTTTCTGCTTCTTGTTCTTCTGCTTTGCCGGCGACTGCTGCGAAGCGTCGCTGCCGCCGTCGTCGGTCGTGTGGTCCAGCCCGTTCAGGCCGGTGACCCCATTTGCGTAGGGCGCTCCGCCATTGCTGGCGTGCCCCCCCTGCGCCTGTGCTGACCGCTGCTGGCTCCCGTCTGCAGCGGCCACAAGATGGGGTGCGATTACTTTGCAAGAGAGCATCAATATGATTCATTTCATGTCCGCAGTCAAAGTCGAGAAAAATTCGGTGCACTGAGGTTTGATGATCATGTTACGTCGACTTCTTTGCAGCGGCAACTCACCGTCGCGCTTCCACGCGTCTAGCGCTGCGAATGCGGAAGGAGCACCATCCGCGCTCTGCTTGAGCGGCTCCGCCTCGTTCGTTTTGCGCTTTTTCTCTGCTTGCTTGTCTTTCTTCTTGCCGCCCACAGTCTGCCAGGACCCGTCCATCAGGGTGGGAGCGATCCAACCCACACAGCCACTGACATGCACTTGCAAGCTACTAGTATCGCAGCGGGCTGGAGCAGTTGTGAGACAAGCACAAAGCTGCTTTTCATCAACGAGGGAGCGACAACACTGTTTTGCCCTCGATGACAAATCACAAGGCGCTGGCTTTGCCCTGGCATAAACGTTTCTGCAGCAGCGGAACGATCCTGTTGTCTCGCGCAGTGGTCCGCTTGCATCTGACGAGGCTCGCACAACCTGCCCGCCACCGACGCCGCCAGCTTTTCTCGACTCGCACATACTAACCTGAAATGGCAGCTTGCGCTCGCTGAATCGAGTCAACCTCGCAGCGAACGGTTGCCCAGTTTGCAATAGCACAACAGTGACCTGCTGAGCCGCGATGGGAGCAACCATCAGTCACATGGAGGCCGCTCCTCCAGCAGCGCAGTCACAGTCGTCGGGGGCTCCACCGCCCAACGTGGCCAACGTCATCAACGTGAGGCGTTGCATACGATCGTCCCGATGTCGTCATGGCGTCGTGTGCATCGCCGCGAAGGCTATCGTCATTTTGCACACGTTGGTGACTTTGCATCATCCAACTACTGTTTGCAGGCTGTGCGGCCCCAGACTAGGATAGAGGATGTGGTGGACTACACCCGGCTCCCCCCGCCGGTCAAGTATGAGGAGCTCCAACGGGAAAGCCTCAGTGAGTCCTTCTTTTCGAATGCGTTTGACCGGCGCCGCGTGTGCACATGCACGGCATCAAATGGCACCGCACAATGACCTGCAACCCACAGCCAATCCATCTCTATCAAGCAAACTTACTGCTGACTCTCTGACCGGACTCGGCTGCCTTGCCGCAGTGATCCTGAAGCCGGACACCTTTGAGGGGCTGCGGTTTGACTTTACGCGGCCGCTGAACCAAAACTTCGCGATCTGCCACAGCATGTTTGCCGGCAACGTGGAGGTGCCGACAAACAACGCCCAGGTCATCAAGATGCCCATGGGCACCTACGAGTTTGGCGCCAACCTCGTCAGCAACCGGGTGCGCAACACTGCCATGTGGCATATGAAATATGGACATGGGTTGTGCCATGCGCCTGCAAAAGAGGAGCCGACAGTGCCCTGCACGTCCCCTTTGATCATACACACTGGTAAGCTTGCAGTAAAACGATACGCTCTTTGCATGCAGGGCAACATGATGGTCGGCAGGATCCTGACTGACGGCAGGATGACAGGCCGCGTCAAGTGAGCGCCCTGGTTCAAATCTTTTCTGCATGGACACCGCGCAGCGGAGCCGTCTGTCCTCTTCTCTTGGCTGGTCGCAGCATGTCCACTTCCCCTTCATTTAGACATTGCCGTCGTCGCATGTTTTGCCCGGCCTGGAAGCCCCACAATCCCTGAAAATGACATGTCGTGCAACTGCTGCAGGTACGACTTCACAGAGCGGCTGGGGGCGAAGCTGCAGCTGCAGATGGCGCCAGAGAAGGGCATGTCGCAGTCCATGTTTGACCTGGAGTTCAAGGTGAGGGCTGGCCAGGAGCAGCGAAGCGCATGGCAGGAACGAAAATCTGCCCAGCTTGTGCAGCCAACAGTGCAGCCTGGAGTGAGAGGTCCCGTGCTGAGCACGTTGCATGCTGGTGCAGGGCATGGACTGGAATGGACAGCTCAAACTCGGCAGCAACGACTTCTACGGTGAGTCTGCATGCAGTAGTCGCGCTGGTGATGGCGCACTTCACTGGTCACAATTTCACGCCCTGTGCCGCCGGTCGCAGCAAATGCACAAGCCATCAATAATCAGCCATCAAACATCAGACATCAATAACAAGCAGCCACGGCTGACTTGCCTGCACTCGACGTCAAAACAGCTGCCGTGCGCGCAGGCATAAACTACCTGCAGAGCGTGACGCCAAAGCTGGCGCTAGGCGGCGAGGCCTTCTGGCTGGGCCAGCAGCGGAAGAGCGGCACCGGCTTCGCGGGCCGCTACACCGGCGACAAGTTTGTCGCGACGGCTCAGCTGGCGACGACGGGCCTCGTGTCCCTCACCTACGTGCAGCGCATCAGCGAGAAGGTAGGCGAAAGAGGGTCGCACAGCTGTGCCCACTGCCTCACTCAGCTGCCTTGCAACTCAGGGAGGCACTGACTGTGGGAGCAGGTCTCAAGCCGGAACGCTTGTTGACAACAGTTGTCTGTGGACTTGTGAGGGAAATTTCGGGCATCAGCACTGCGGGATGCTAACAGGCCTCCCAAGCGACGCATGCTCGGTTAAAATTCCGGTGCCAGCGGACACAGCTCTGGGACCGAGCTGATGCGCTGCGTTTTTTCGCCGCTATAAACAGGCGTCAAACGGCCAGCATCTTCATGCGGAACCGCACTTCTGGCATTGAGCTGATGTTAGTGCAATTGCTGTTGCACCCTCAGGTGTCAGTGGCGCGCGACTTCATGTGGAACTGTGCAGTTCTAGACCTGACAAGAAACTGTGCCAGTGCTTGAGCAGATTGCTGATGTACTGGGAATGCCTGTGTCCCGCAGGTGTCGCTGGCCAGCGACTTCATGTGGAACTGGAACGCGCGGGAGGCGACAGCCAGTTTCGGATACGACTACATGCTGCGGCAGTGCCGCCTGCGTGGCCGCATTGACTCCGAGGGCAAGGTGCACTTGTCGATGTGCATGCAGGCTTTAGAGATTCAGGCATGCTTGCACATGCAGCCTGCACATACAAGCAAGTAGACAACGAGCTGCATGCGCTGGCTGGTCATGGCACCCCCTGGTCAAGGCACACCCTCCACCAATTGAGTCCATGCCGAGGACGCACTTCTGAAATTCTCATACATTAATGCACCTGTCCGACAGGTGGCAGCGCTGCTGGAGGAGCGGCTGAACCAGGGCGTCAACTTCCTGCTGTCCGGCGAGATCGACCACTGTAAGAAGGACTACAAGTTTGGCTTCGGCCTCACCGTCGGTGAGTGACGCGGCGGTGCGCGACGCGGCGGAGAGGAGAGGAGAAGAGAAGGAAGGACGGAGGGATATTACGCCGGTTGGGGCCGTGCGTGGGATTGGGTACTCATGCTGCCTGCCGTCGGGGCGGCTCTTTGACGCAACAGCACAGGATCAGACCGAGCTGCCGAGTGCTGTCTCATTTCAAACCGGCCTTGTGTGGTGCAGTAATGCATGGCGCACTGAGCTGTGTTTGAGCTTGGCGTGTGTTATGTGGGCTGCAATCTGATGGCTGTGCTGAACTCCTAAACCTTGAAGTTGACAGCAATACGCGCGGCTCCCCTCACATTTTCCATTCGGTGCCTCTGCCTCTGGGATTGAGAAAGCACTCGAGTCGTAGGAACAGATACTTACAACAGCGATGCACCTGTACAGGCTGGAGTCTCTCTTGGCGCCGCCGGCCTGCGGCGTCGGCTCGATCAGCTCCAGCGCCTGCGCCTTGCATGTTTTTGTTGTTGCCAATTGCACGACGTGCTCACCCAGACTGGAAGGTATGGGCAGTGCTGCGGGGCCTGCGTGGCTCAGGCGTGGTGTGTGGTGCTAACACAGCGTCTCTGACAAGATGGCGTGCCTGAGCGCTGGCTGCATCGATGTGGAGGTGATGCCGCAGGCTGCGCAGCGACACCTGCACGCTGCCAGGCGCCAGCACAATGCGGCACTGCTCCGACTCCAGGTGCCTGCCGCAGAATTTAATGACGCTTTGACAGAGTGTCATGACTCCTTGGCTCTTGGACAGAGCCAGGCCCACCTGCGGAAAATTGGATATTGTTCACAGATCAGAGAATGATGCGCTCAAGACATTGACAGGCAGCGCAAGCCTGTACCTTTGTCGCTCGTACAGGACCCTGGGCTCAAAAGGCACCTCCTTGGCGCGGTTCTCGATGACCGAGGCGATGCACTCGCCGCCGTTCTCATCGCTGAATGCAGTGGACGGGTCGCTGGTGCCGTCGCCTGGGCGCTGGCTGACGCTGGCGCTCCTCATTGCAGCTGTGAGACACATTTTTCGTAGCAGTCCAAAACTGCACACTCCTCAGCTGTGTCTCGATTCAAACCCTAAAGCCGCAAACCCTTCCAGCGCATGGTGACTCAATCACGGTTTGATGTGTGAAAATTTGTTTGTGTTGCAGCACATCGATCCGAGGTTTTTGAGCATCTGATGCAAGCAAGGGAATTGTGCATTTCCAGGGATTGCCGCCAGATAATGTGACAGCGGGCTGCCAAATGGTGGGCGCATACTTTACATGCACCGCAAGTGGTGCATTGTGCAAACGGAGACGTCGATTGGAGCGGGCACGGGCAAGGTGCTAGACGCTTGATTGGCAGCCGATCGTGTCGTCCGCTCACAGAACACGGCGTGAAAGTCAAGGCTGCCGACAAAGCATTCAGGCAGCCTCTGCCTCCAGCAGGCCCTGTGTTCGCGCCTCCCGCTTCAGCTGCTGCAGCTGCTGCTTGGCGTCCACAGCCGCGGCGTCCTGCGACCAGGTGTGCGCGATGCACGCCACCTGCGCCAGCACATCGTCGCCATTTGCTACTGATGAGTACACATTCCAGATCACACCGAGAAAGATTTGGTGACAGGTGCAAGCCTTATTCAGGCACATCAAATTCACTGTGCCATCAGGCACCTAGCCAGAGGCGTACAACGAGACAGGATGCATGCTAGGGAGCACGGAGCAGTACCGGCAGCACCTTGTGCGCAATGCCGTAGACCCCCGCATTGGCGTCCCCCGTCGCCGCCGCCTGCCGCCGCTGCGAGCCTTGTCGGTCCAGCACCTCCACGATCTTGCCCGCCTCCACCAGCACCTGCAAACACAATGGATAGATGGATAGCAGTTTGCTTTGCTGGTGGGGAACCTGTCAGACTCTGGAGACAATCTGTCCACACAGGGCATCTTGGAGCAAACAGCCAGCAGAAGAACGCTACCACATCGACGCAAGTCCTTTCTTTGTACAAGGCCTGATAGCAACGATAGGGGTGACTCATCATTGCTCTGCAGCTTGGCGTCACACATGTCTTACGGAGCTTTGCTGCAAATCTCAGTCAGAGATGTAAATCACCAGAAGGAACCATGCAGCACCCCATCAGCGCGGCACAGGCACAAGCGTTGTCCTCTACTGCGCGCTGGGCCCGGGATGAACACGGCAATGCTGGATATGCTGCTGGACATGTGTTGCAACTACCATCCAATTGCACATGTCCAGCACAGGGTGTTGCCAACATCAGAATGGCAGCGTCTGTGGGTTTGCCATCCCAAGACATGACCTAGAACGGCAGAGTGGAAAGTACATGACCTCGGAGGGGAAGCCGACGGCACGCGCCAGCAGCAGGCCGTAGTGCACGCCGTCCAGGCGCCCCGGGCACAGCCTGTGTCAAATGACAAGAAAACAACGTAACGCTGTATGTGAATGGAAAGAACACAATGTAATGTTAACACAACGTTGTAAGTGCATGGATCGTACGAGCCAGAGCGTTGTCAACAGAGCAGTTACGTACCGCCAGGTGAAGTCCAGGCGGTCGCGGGCGGTGTCGACGCCAAAGTGCCACAGCTTGGCGTTGGGGTACAGCCCCGCCAGCTCCGTCAGCCGCCCAAAGTGCGTCGCAAACAGCGTAAACGTGCCTGTGCACGGGGTACAGGCTCTCATAAACACAGGCCATCTCCTTTCAGCATCGAAACAGTCCTGCCGCATAAAAAAGCCTCTGAAGCCCGCCAGCTCATTCAGCCGCCCAGAGTGCGTCGCAAAGATTAAATAATGTGCTCATGAATATGGAGGATGATTGCTGTACGCAGCTGCACATGAGCTGTAGCTATGAATATCGCCACTGCCTTCCTCAAATGGAGCCGCATGCTCAGGTCCTACCTGCTCCTCCAGCGCAAGCCCTGAGAAACAGAACAGGCTCACCGAGGGAGATGAAGTACTCGGAGACGGCCCAGGCGATGCCGATTCCGTCGGCGGTGGACGTCGCCCGCCCCAGCTCGTCAATGATCACCAGGCTCCTGCGCGCATGGTCGCCTCAAAATGCCAACAGCTGCTGCCCACACTTTGTCAGATACTGCTCACCTTGCTAGGCCGCCAGCATGCCATCAGAACTAAGACGCTGCTCAGCCAGCGCACACAATGCCTGCAGGTCAATTGTGAGAGGTATCATTCGGCACCGGCTGGTGGCGCGGGAGGCGATGTAGGCGGTCTCCTGCATCTCCACCATGAAGCTGCTGGAGTTGGTCTCGATGCTGTCGGAGGTGCCGATGCGTGTGAACAGCTGGTCCACCGGCCTGCATGCGCGGCTGTAGGTTGTTTGATACAGGTTTGACAGGCGAGTCATACGTGCAGAGCTTGCAGAGACATAGCTAGTGCGCCGGCCTGCGCAGCAGCGGTATGAGCCAGGGAGGGGATGCAGAATGCTGCAAAGCGTGAAGCGGTTACGCTGGCTGCAGATGGTGGCTTTATACAGAAAGCTGACAAGTTTTTTGTAGTGAATTCTTTCATTGTGAGTTTGTTCTGTCAACTCCGCACCTGATGGAGGCGAAGCTGGCGGGCACGAAGCAGCCGATGTGCGCCATGATCACGATCAGCGCCACCTGCAGCGGCAGCAGTACGCCTTGACTTCGCATCCCACAAGTGTTAGTACATGCCCGTTATACTGATGGGCTCATGATACGTTGTCTTCACATGGCCTTGGCGGCACTCAAAACTGTCATCGTATAACATCATCGCCCATGTCCAAAGCACTGCTGCAACAACGCCAGACCTATACGTATCAGCGGGACTGAACACTTCATCAAAAATGAGCATCAGAGTTAAGTGGCCATACGTCTCCATTCTACTGGGCTCAACATATGGTATCGTCAGGGGGCCATATGCACTCGGACCCACAACACTGCTGCCCTAACACTTGCAAAGGTGAATGTTCAGTGGCACAAGTTGCGCGCAGCGCACTGAGCACGTCACTGAATATGTACCTGCAAGTTGCATGGGGCTCAGAAATTGTAATCATCGCCCATCGCGCTGGTATCATGACAGTCAAACATGTCCGCATACCGGCACAGCTTGTGCACAGGATATCTAGCGCGTGTGAGGAGAAGTGCATGCTGATCGTATTGGGCTCGGAATTGGTTCTGGTCAGGAGGCGGATTGGCAATCAGAAACATGGTTCAGTTGATGAATCGTCGCCCATTGCATGCTACTGTAATGTTCTAGGTTTATGTGTCGGATTGTCGGATTGTCCAACTAGGAATCTTCGTAGTAGTAGAGGGGCCGCACCTGCCGGAGATAGGTGCTCTTGCCTGCGGCAGCACACACACGTCGCCAATGTCACCACCATCCCCCTCATGTTGCAATTCGAAGATCAGGCAGGGCGGATACTACCAATGCCGCACCCGACATTTTGGGCCCGGTCACAAGATGGAAGCTGGAGGAATCCCTCACGCATACGTGTGTGGTTTTGCAGAAATTCACCATGGGGGTTCCCAAAGGGGCTCACCCGACATGTTGGGGCCGGTCACGAGGTGGAAGCTGGAGCAGTCGGCGAGGTAGGTGTCGTTGGCCTGGAAGGCGTGCTGCGCCGCCGCCTGCGCCACCGGGTGCCGCCCGCCTACAATGGCGATCGGCCCTGCGCACATTTAGTCGGCAGCTTCAGACAGTCGCCTTCTCAACCTCTCGCTGCCACTGCAGCTGAGGCATCAGCTTGATGAGCCGCTAGTTCTGCTGACACGACCATCATGGTTCAATTGACTCGTCTCAGAGGCAGAGATAGTGTTGGATGCGGCGAAACGTGACGCACCGGATTCGCTGACGCTCGGGCGGGAGTACTCCTCGTCCGACAGGCCGACGGCGTGCGCGAGGGACTGCAGCATGTCCAGCAGCGCCACGGCGTCGATGAGCTTGTGCAACACGCCCAGGCGGCCGCACACCGTTGCCTGCAGCCGCTCCAGCACCTGCAAGTGAATTGAGACGTGGCAGATGCTTCAGTTGGGGAGTTGTTAAAAGGAATATAGGAAATGACCAGCAGTACCGCTGCGCCGTCGATGAGCAGCACCTGTAGCAGAACAACACATTTTGACGCGCAGGTCCCTATCCATGGAGCCTGTGCAGCACGCCCAGGCGGCTGTACACCACCGCCCGCAGCCGCACCAGGACCTGCTGTTGGCATGTCACGGCAACAACTTCTGCTGCATGCTTAAAGGACGGTGCCATTTTCACGTGCGGGATGGCCAGGCTGAGCGGGTGCCTCCTGCACAGCAAATTCTCCAGCCCTAGACGCAGCCCTGCAATGGCATTGCGGGACCTGTTGCGACATCACAACTTGCGGCCTGAAGCAGCAGGCCCAGCTGCGAATGGCCTGCGAATTCCAGTTTACCGCTTGACAGCGTCAGGTCCTCACTTGCTCGGTGGGCAGCATGCAGTCGTTGGCGGCTTCCTTCAGCCGCGGAGGAGCGCGTGACTTCAGCATTCCAACAAACCTTCACAAAGATTTTGAATTGTAGTTGATCTCTGGTAAATACCTGCTCAGTGAGCAGCAGGCAGTCGTTGGACGCGTCCTTGAGCCGCGAGTTGAGCGCGTTCAGCTCGTGCGTGGTGCAGGACACGGACACGGTGCCGCGGAATTCTAGCACCACGAAGCCCCGCGGCAGCGGTCCCGCCACGCCGCCGTCCTTCTGCTTCGCCCCCGGCTTGGGCAGCACGAAGTAGAAGCCGCGCCGCGCCGCATACAGCACCTGCCGCGAGAAATAACAGCGTTCTGATGTGGTGTGCCATGCCGCCGTCCTTTTGCTTGGCCCCCGACTGGGGCAGCACGAAGTAAAAGCCGCGCCGCGCCGCGTACAGCACCTGCGGCAGGTTGCCACGGCTTTATTCGTGTTGCACTGTAATGGAGGCGGAGCTGTTGTGTTTTGAACTTTGACGATGAACAGGCACCTGCTGCCGTATGGCTGCTGCGCATTCAGGCCATGACAGATAGGCTGACAAAGATAGAAAAGCCCGGACCTTGAGGGAGGGCAGTTCCAGCTCTGTTTTGAGCGCCTCCGCCATGTCGTGGATCTGCTCGGTGAGGCGGCAGAAGATGGAGCGCGCCAGGTCCAGGAAGCCATCCACGGCGCCGCGCACAGCAAAGCACTGCTGCGTCTTGTTGATGAAGCTGGCCTTGGACGCTTGAACGTCCTGTGTAAACAGGGCGCGCGACGATGCCAGAGCCATATGACGGAAAGAGGTAGAACCAATCCTGCTCGATCAAGGCTATCTGGGGCATATTTGGGGTCACTAACACCCATCTGGTCATTAGCTGCAGATGAGATGAGCGTGCACATGTGAACCCCCTTCTCACCTACAAGCCAATGCTCAGGGTGGAGACCAGCGCGGCATCGCAGGCGCTCAGGTGGTCAGGAATCCCACCTCGTCGATGACCTGGTTGACCTCCGTCAGGATTTTGTCAAAGGCGCGGTGCTCGAAGGTGGACCGCATCGTGCCCAGCAGGCGGCCCTGCGCCGGCTGTAGCGCCGCCGCCAGGCCTGGCAGCAGCGCCAGGCAGTCGCGCAGCAGGATGAAGCTGCCGATCAGCGTCGACATGCGCCTGTGCAAGACGGCAGGAGGCCATTGTCAACGAAGGCTGCTTTTGGGCATCCGATTGTGATTTTGGGCAGCAGGAAACAAAGGAATAGATGCCGGGAAGATCTCGTCGATCGGCATCAGCGGCATCAGCAGGCTCAAGGCATGCACTCGGGGTGGTATGACGATTTGTAGGCGTCACGTGTGAGAGAAGCTGGAGAGCCCACTTTGCGGGGTCGCCGCCGCTTGCCTTGATGGCCATGCCGCTGCACACGCGGTCCAGGTCTTTCGGCATGCTCTCCAGGCACGCCTGCGCCCATCAAGTTGAAATTTTCTGCTACAAGTGAAATGACGACGTGCATCGCAGCCCTGCGCGCCCGGATCATCCACAGGCAGTGCAGGCTGAAGGATGCGCACAGCGCAATGATTTGTCATGCGCCGCTGCTTTCGATTTCTAGGTGGAATCCTCAAGTCTTAGCAATTAAAATCTGTGATGTGTTGAATGGGGCCCTGCCTTGACGGTGGCCTGCAGCTCGCGCTCGACCAGCAGCTCCTCCAGTGCGTCGTAGCGCAGCTCCATCGCCGCGGGGTCCGCTGGCGGCTGCAGCAGATTGGCCTGTGTGACGATAGCAGGACAACCCTCACGACAGCTCCCCACATCAATCGATAGTGAGTGTCAAGCTGATCTATGTCATCGGGCAGCCTGCAGCACGTGTGCGATGCTGGCGTGGCGGCTTGTTTCTGTGCGTCCCACGGAAGGTTGCAGGCAGGGTCATGGAGATGCGTGGTCGAAGCAGCAAGTGAGGCACCTCACCCTGAGCAGGCGCGCGCCGCAGCGCGTCTCTGTGTGGTTCAGCAGCCTGCACTGTGAGAACTCTCTGTCAGCCTCTGACCTCAGCATTTGGACGGTGCGTTGTGGTGAATCGATTGTCTCTCAACTGCACTTGAGCTTCCGGTTCGTAGGAACAGATACTTGCAACAGCGATGCACCTGTACAGGCTGGAGTCTCTCTTGGCGCCGCCGGCCTGCGCCGTCGGCTCGATCAGCTCCAGCGCCTGCGCCTTGCAAAGGAAGAGTCTTCCAGTCTGCATGTTTTTGTTGTTGCCAATTGCACGACTTGCTCACCCAGACTGGAAGGTGTGGGCAGTGCTGCGGGGCCTGCGTGGCTCAGGCGTGGTGTGTGGTGCTAACACAGCGTCTCTGAGATGGCGTGCCTGAGCGCTGGCTGCATCGATGTGGAGGTGATGCCGCAGGCTGCGCAGCGACACCTGCACGCTGCCAGGCGCCAGCACCATGCGGCACTGCTCCGACTCCAGGTGCCTGCCGCCGAATTTAATGACGCTTTGACATAGTTTCATGACTCCTTGGCTCTTGGACAGAGCGTCGGATGAGGCGCGGCCGTCCTCAGGCAATCTCAAGCCTTCAAGGAGCTTTGTACAGCATCTGCCAGGGCATCCCAATGTGCTGTCAGCAGCACAGCCTATGCGTCGCCAGCAAGCAGAAGGACTTTGTCTTATTGTCCGGATCACCTGAGCAGGGCACCGGCAGCGCCCAGCGCCAGGTAGTGCGTGTTCTGCGGCAGCCCATCGTCTGTCTCCGAGCGTGTCTTTGCCGTCGCGTACTTGGACACCAGCAGTGCGCCCTGCAGCAAGGATCACCCAATGAGCCTGCCTGTCTTCATCGCTATCTGGGAGGTATCAACGGCAAGCATTCAACAGCGACCCGGCCTCAGAAGCTACAGTACTGCTGACGTTGCGTCTCGCTCACCTTGCTGTCGTCGAAGTGGCCGCGGGGCAGCGACACCTGCTGCTCGCGCTGCGTCGCACGGTTCAGGCCCGTGGCCACCACCTCGTGGTCACTCGCCACCACCAGCAGCTGCGCCGGCTGCGATGTATACAAAGCACTGAGGCTTTTTCTGCAGTGCTTTTGATTCCAGTCTGCATGTGGTTGGCGGCAGCATTGACGGCGCCTGTCTGCCAATGCGCATCAAGCATGGCCATTGTGCGACAAGCACATGTTGGCGACGCACACTGGTGAGGATCTATCACCTGGTAGTGCTCCAGCATGGTGAGCGTGTTGACGTAGGTCCGCGACGTCTCCACAAACTGCAACAGGTGCAGCCGCAGCTCGGAGACTAGCAGCACTGCCAGGCCCACCTGCGGAAAATTGGATATTGTTCACAGATCAGAGAATGATGCGCTCAAGACATTGACAGGCAGCGCAAGCCTGTACCTTTGTCGCTCGTACAGGACCCTACATCCTGCCTGGGCTCAAAAGGCACCTCCTTGGCGCGGTTCTCGATGACCGAGGCGATGCACTCGCCGCCGTTATCGTCGCTGAATGCAGTGGATGGGTCGCTGGTGCCGTCGCCTGGGCGCTGGCTGACGCTGGCGCTCCTCATTGCAGCTGTGAGAGACATTTTTCGTAGCAGTCCAAAACTGCACACTCCTCCACTCCTCAGCTGTGTCTCGATTCAAACCCTAAAGCCGCAAACCCTTCCAGCGCATGGTGACTCAATCACGGTTTGTGTGAAAATTTGTTTGTGTTGCAGCACATCGATCCGAAGTTTTTGAGCATCTGATGCAAGCAAGGGAATTGTGCATTTCCAGGGATTGCCGCCAGATTATGTGACTGCGGGCTGCCAAATGGTGGGCGCATGCTTTACATGCACTGCAAGTGGTGCATTGTGCAAACGGAGATGTCGATTGGAGCGGGCACGGGCAAGGTGCTAGACGCTTGATTGGCAGCCGATCGTGTCGTCCGCTACCACAACACGCAATGAGCGTGCTGCTACTTTCGGTGCAGGGCCGCCCACTGGTCTGTAAGCAGGTGCTGAGTGGGATATCCACGGGTTGGACTCGGCTCGGAACAAGCAGCGTGACACTTGAGATAGTGCTTCACATCTGCTCAGTTTCCAACATGTTGTCATCATGAAACCTCGGAGGTCAAAATCAAGTGTTTGCGGTGTGCTTCCTCCAAGCACAGCCAGTTGGACAGCTGCGGCTGTGCCCCAACTCCGAAGCAGTGCTGCGACTGATTGTTCATATGCACGGTCCCACCGGATGGATAATTCTGGCACGCTCAGAACGCCGGCTGCACCGACTTGACCTTAGCGAACACGGCCTCGTATGTTGTGTCAAAGTCCTCGTCCGCCTCCCCACCCTTCAGCGGCTTGGGCATCACCAGCATGCAGCTGGTCGGCCGCTTGGTCAGGCCCGCCGCGCCGAGCTCCTGTGAAGACGAGATGTCAGCATGAGCATCGCCAGCAGTGCGGAGTCAAGCGTGCGCAGCAGGCAAAAGGCAAGTGGATCGATGGCATATGCTGTTGCACCACTTCGTGCTGATTCCATGCAACATGTCGACGCTAGTAAAGCTGCGCATCCGCAACAGACGTCTCAGCAGGGTAACAGCAGCGCACCTCCTTGGAGGGCACATAGATGTAGGGGATGTCGTTGTCCTCGCACAGCACTGGCAGCGGCGTGATGACATCCACCGGCGAGATGTCGCCCGCGATGATGCACAGCCTGCAGGCAGTACGCATGAAACGACATTTGCTGACGCGGTTCTCATTTGGCTCCAAGGCTGTGCATGAAGCCACACTTGCATTTGGCATTTGTACATGCATGCTGGAAGCATGCTGCGCCCGCCGCAGACGCCTTCCTTACTTGGCTGATGGCAAAATGAGAGCATGAGTGTGCAGCCAGTGCCTTCAGGCCTGCACCGTCTCGAGCAACAGGCTTTTCCCGAGAGAGCAAGGCTGTGTGACGCAGCACAACTCACCCCTTCTGCTTCTTCCGCACGGCCTTGATGACCTCCTTGACGCCGCGCTTGATCTGTTTCTTCTTGGCGGCCTTCTTGGCCAACTTCAGCACCTTCTTCTGCAGCTTCTCGTCCGCCAGTGGCACGGCGATGACGCTGACGTGCGGCGGCTCAGGCCGGAACAGCGGCGTCGGCGCCACGACTGGCGTGGCGGCTGTTGTGGAGGCGGGTGCGGTCGACGGCTCGGCGACCTTCTCCTCTGCTGCTGCTGTCGCGGGCGCCTCAGCCGCCGGCGCCTCTGCGGCCGGCGTCTCGAGCTTGATCTTCTTCTTCCTCTTCTCGCTCTTTGGCGTCACGGCCTCCGCCGCCTCTGCCTCTGCGGGCTCTGCCTCCGCTGCTGTGGACTTCCTCTTCTTTTTCTTCTTCTCAATGGTCTCTGCACCCATGGTCTGCGCTGGTGTGTTCCCGGAGTGCGTGTGTTCGAGCTGGTGTGCGAGCAGGGGATGCACCAGTCAGCTTTCCGTCAGATCGTGGCGTGTGGCGGCGCAGCCTAAGATCGTGAGTGTGTCAGGTCTGGACAAAAAGTTGCTGGCGGGTGCAAGTGGTTTGCAGGCCAGCGCCGGGCGTCCCGTGCCGTCCTGTGAGATATCCGGGAAGTAGAAGATGCTGCAGTGGAAGCAGCCAACTCAGGCACGCACGTGCCACAAGAATCTGTGGAAATGGTCCTTGCGCATTCAGCAGCTTTGCGATCATTGCTTGCTGGTAACACTCTGTGATACTATCGTCGAGCTTGTGAGAGCAGGACGCTGAGCACAGACCCGAGTTGCTCCGGACCGAAGCGTTTGGAAGTGCAGGACCACATCCAAGCCCGCTGGCTTCTCAAACGCCGTCGCAGAGCCTTCGTTTGTATGTGACCATCTAGCATGCCGGCACCGAGGCGACTTGACAAGCCCCTCTCCTTGACCAAGCAGCTCGCGACCCACGCCAGGGTCCGGCCTGTGAACAACAAAGTTGGCGTGGGCACCTACTATCACTCGGCACAGCTGCTGCTGCGCCAGGTGATTTGTGTCCACCGCGGGCGGCCGGTGTGTGCATCTTCAACCTGAGTCTTTCACCCAAACTGACGCATTGGCCGCGCTCTTCTGACACTGCGTCCCGGCTGCTGCAGATAAATACCTACAGATCCGCAGGAGACGATGTGCAGCTCTATGTCTTCCTCATGCGCTATGTCAGGTGCGCTATGCGCACCTGTAAGTGCCATGCCAACGCGTCAATGCTGCCCTGGAAATTTCCCGAGGCGTGTGGCTGACCTTGGGCTCTCTGTCGCAGTTTGCTGCTCGAGACGATGCGGCAACACCAGGACTTCAGGAAAACCGACCCGACGTACCAGAGGTTTTACCAGGTGAGAAGAGAGTCATGTGGACAATTCACGCGCAGAGCCAAGGCCTGCAGTGGTGGCCGGTGGCACGAGCTGATGCTGGCAGCAATACGAGCCAGTTCCATGGCGAATGACATTCACTGTGATGCTGCAGAAAATCCTGGACGGCCAGTACATGGAGGAGCTGGAAACCATCAAACGGCGGCTCGATATGAAGGATCCGCCAACGGAAAACCGGTACCGCATGAACACGCGGCCCGCGGAGGCGGTGCAGACCAGCCTGACCAACCTGCCGGGTCTGGACTGGGCCGCCCTCACGCCTAGCTACCGCAGCGGCAGCTACGGCGGAGGCAGCGGCTATGGCGGCGGCAGCAATGCCAGCAGCAATGGGCAGCAGCAGCTCGTCAGCGGCTTGCAGTCGATGGATCTGCTGTCGGGCGTGAGGCCGGCGTCGTCGGCACAGCAGCTGCCGCCCAACCTGCTGCCGTTCGACGCGCAGGGGGCGAGCTGGCTGCCGATGGCCAGCAGCGATGCGCGGCAGCGGCACGCGCTGCTGCCGTCGGCGCCCAAGCGGCGGCGGCCGATGGCGGAGCAACTGCCGGCCAGCCAGCGGCCGCTGTACCCGGCGTTTGATGCCTCGCCGCTCAGCCCCATCGATTTCGGCTTCCAGGACGCGGCGCCCTCGGCGCCGCCCCTCAACGGCGCAGCGGTGCGTCACGTCTGTCATTGTGCTGCCGCCTGCAGGATGGTCTTCTGTGCAGCTTTCATGCCATTCACTGTCGGGTACAACATCGACATGCCGCTGTGCACTGCAGGCAAATGGGCGGCAGCAGCAGCCGCCTTCGCTGATGGACTCTTCGCTGGCGGAGGCGGCGCCGTCGCCGCCGCCCGCGCCGGCGCAGCTCACAGCCGACCTGCAGCAGCAGGTCGCCAACAACGTCAAGCCGCAGCTGTCGCTGCAGCTGGGGCCGCAGGAGATGCCGGTGGGTTGCCCTTCCTTGTCAGCATGCCTGTGTGCAATTCGACACCGGGACTGACGTGTTGTTTATGGGCACAAAGATCCTTGCCTGGTGGATTGCAATGGTGACAGCTGGCTGGAGGGAGCCTCAAGGGACCGGTCCTGCATCATGCAGCACTCTCGCCAAGATCCATACATCGGCTCCACCCGCGCGCAGGTCGACATGGTGTCGCCGACGGAAGGGGACCCGTGCTGCGCGCCGCAGCACGCACAGTCGCCGCTGGAGAAGGACTTTGAGGGCATCCGCGACGTCAACGTGTCCGTGTCCCTCATGGAGGACTTCATGCGGTGTGTTCGATACATGACACCAGCATGGTGACTAAGTCTGCTGGCCGGCTCTGTGCACACATGCCGCCAGAGGGTCGAGAGGGATGCTGCAGGCGTGCTCATGCTGCTGAGTTGATCGCAGGACTCGAGGCAGTGCGCTCGCTTGACACAGTGCACCGCCTTCTGATCATTCCACCTGCTGCGCCCGCCGCAGGCTGTGCGTCTCCAACACGCAGCGCAACATCGAGACGATCGGGCTGCTGGGCGGCACGCTGTCAAAGGACGGCACCTCCTTCACCATCGACACCCTCATCATCCCAAAGCAGAAGGGCGAGACGGACCGGGTGGAGATGCTCAAGGAGGAGGAGATCTGGGACATCTTCTTCCGGGTGTTGCTGTTTTCTCATCCCTGCTTTGCAAACCCTTTTGACCCTCCAGCTGGCGCCACACTCTCCATCTGAAGCCACAGCCAGAATCTGGTTGACGCCATGACTAAGCAAATATCCTTGCTACATCTTTTTCTTTACATGCGATATGCGCTGCAATGCTTCGCCTCCTATCTGCTGTCTCGCGCATGCAGACTGCCAAACCCCCTCAACTGCTCGATAAATTGGACCATGTTTTTCACAGGACGGCGCGGCCGCCACTCAGTCGCTGTTCCCGGTGGGCTGGATCCACACGCACCCGGCCTTCGACTGCTTCCTGTCGTCCGTGGACATCCACAACCAGTACGGATACCAGGTGGGTGTTCCTGGAAGGTGCTGTGCATGAAATGTCATCATGCCGGCTGAGGCTCAGAGAAATGCGTGTTGTGAGGCATGCGCAACAACAGCTATCGATTGTCCGCATCGTCACCAGCTCTCAAGTGTTGGGGGTCAGACGCTGTGCTCGTGTCAGCCGCTTTGACTGTCACGTTGTGCAGGTCATGCTGGAGGAGGCGGTGGCGATTGTGATGTCGCCGCGCGACAGCCAGAATCGCAAGTGCGGCATCTTCCGGCTGACGACGCCCGGCGGCATGGGCCTCATCAAGGACTGCTCGCAGACGGGCTTCCACACGCACCCGCCCACCAGGACTGGCCAGAAGATCTACGAGCTGTGCGGACACGTGCGGGTTTTGGTCCCTTCATGTGTATGATTCAGCACACATGGTGCATCTGGATCTTTCGGCTGCTCTACCTCCTGAATTATGGCAGCAACGTGCCAGCCCCCACACGTTGAAGATGGCTAACTGTGGTGGTCACCGGCTCATCCCTCTGTGCATTGGTCCGCAGGTGTACGTCAACCCGCGTGTGCAGCACAAGGTCGTGGATCTCCGCACATGACAGGCGGGGGCGCATGGGAGTTTGCGTCATGTGGTTAGAAGGGTGGGCCAGATGGTTGTACAGTAGCGTTGAAGGCAGTGTTCACTTGATTGCATTTTGGCGCCGCCTGCAGGGTGCACACATGCTGGATTGGCAGCGCGGCATGGGCAGAGAGTGCACCTCGAAGTAGCTGCTGACGCTCAACGGCAGGAAGCAGGGTTGACGTCGACACTTTCAGGTTGTCTGGGTGTAATACGGTGGTTGCGTTTCCGCATGTGTGGGGACAGTGGTGTAACACCGTGTTACTCACACGACAACCACCTGGCTGTGTGGTCGTGGCGAGCCCCGTTTATTCCCGCGGCACGTGATTTCACAAAGTGAAGCACGCCGACCGACCTTTCGCTTACAAGTTTGTGGTGCCGCTATCGACGCTTCGGGCTGGCCGGATCCCTTCGTCAGCGGCCGGTCGTCGGATTCTCGGGAGCATCCGAGCGCGTCCGTCCTATCAACGAACGTGCGTCCAGCTCCGGCTTCCCTCACAGCTTCCTCTATCTGGTTTTGAGACAGCGTGCACAACCTGGCTGACTGGCTCCCACGATCTGGGGAGCGCGGCGAAAAACGGGCCAGGACATCAGCATATTGCATATACTGTGTACTCCCGAAACGCTCGCGCGTCAGCGCCTGCACGCAAACCTACCACCGGCAAGATTCATGCTGCCGGTGGCCCTTAGGGCAATGTGTCGGGACGATCGCCATCTAGGCCATGCCGTCCATGGTAGCAACGATCTGAAAGCAACTTTGTCTCAGGTAGGCGGCGATCCGCCGGTGTTCGGCTGAATTTCGTGTTGGGGGGTCGATGCACGTCCCTGGTTCGGGAGGCGGCGGCTGTTGATCGCTTTGGCCATGCTCCATCACCGCATCAAGGTTCTAAGGCAGATTGGACTCAACCAGATTAGATGATGTGCACCATCAGAGTCGCCGCTGGTAATGATGCGTCACGCCGACTAATTATTTGCACTTTGGTCAGCCGTGCTCTGGTCGTGGCTGTTGATCGGAGCAAGGGCCCCATCTTTCTTGACTCTAGTCGTTCATCAATGTCAAACGCAACAATACAGCGCCGTGCGACAGCTGGTCAGCTGAATGCTGCTGACATCATGAACTGCCGGGGACAGGTGGGACAGAAGCCGTCATGGCATGTATGCCCCTGCGCCTGCAAAACCTGCCCGGTCACTGGAAAGGCATGCCGCAGCAGCTGATAGCCCATCCTGTGCAGCGCCGTCCCGCCGTGGTCAGCACGATGACGACGGCCACTATCATCTAGCCCAGTGACATGTTGTCGCCAGGACGCTATACCAGCTTGCTGGAGGTGACATAAAACCCAGTAGATTCCTTTCGAAAAGCAGCCCATCTCTATACATGGCGCAGCCGCCAATGCTGCCACAGCGTGTGTGCAGCTCTAGTGGATGCGCCACAGGTACCAGGAACGGACTGCTGCCTGTTGCTGCCGTGCCGCGCGCCGAGGCGGTGCAGCAGCGTCACGCAGTCCAGCACGAACAGCGGCGCCGCCAGGCCACGCACCAGCTGCAGCCCCCGCGCCGCCGGCTCCGGCACACTCGGCCATTGGTAGTTCGGCAACTGTGCGGCATTACCTTAAAAGATGAACTCTTTTACGGATTGAGGGGTCGCTGTCCGTGTGTCGGAGCAGGTCGCAGCATAGAGAAAGCGCTCAGCATTCTGGACAAGCATGCGGACGCTTCAGCCGTGCCGCTGCAACAAGAGCATGTCGCTCCGCTCGGCATGTCCTGGATCCACAAGCAAGACAGGCGGTCACGATTCCAGCTTGCCCTGCAAGCAGGTCCGGCCGCGCCCAGTCCTGCTCAACTCCAAACACCGGCAGTCGAGGCGCCACCACGGGCACCTAAACGATGCCGGCACCATCTGCGGCCGCGCGCGCTTCGGCAGCGCTCGCCCGGGCCGGCGCGCTGCTCGCGGTTCTGCTCAGTTCCGCCGTCTGCGCGGCGGCGCACCAGCATCACGCGTTGGTGGCTGCCATGCACGCGACTCGTCACAGCAGCCCGGAGCACCGCCGCATGATGCTGGCCGCCATCAATGGCACGCACCGCGGCTGCGGCGCTCCGGAGGTGGACCTTGCGGTCGCCGCCCGCTTCGAGGCCGAGATGGCGGCGGCGGCAAAGGCGGAGGAGAACCAGCGGACTACAAGAGCCGCGGCGTCCTTCTCGGCGACGATCCGTGTCTACTTTCATGTCGTTCAGCAAGGTGCGGACTCTTGACATGTCAGACTGCGCTGCCGCCTTCTGCCTGCTTGAATTCTGCACTAGACCATTGCTGTTGCTCACACTGCGAGCTTTCGCAGGTAGCAGCTACGGCGACGGCGCAGTGCCGGACAGCCAGATTGTGGCCCAGATTCGGGCCCTGAACCAAGCCTATAAGTCGGCAGGGTTCACCTTTCAACTGGCGGGGACTGACAGGTGGGTGCCATTCGCATGCAGCAAGGTTATCAGAAGCTTCTGTTGCATCGATTGTCATCACGGCCGGTCGGTCGATCACGTTTGACGACATGATGATGTCGACTTGACTTCTGCAACGCTCCTTGTCTGCAGGACCACGAACTCGGCATGGTTTAACATGGACATCTTCAACAACGCTGTGATCGGTGGAATGAAGTGCGCCATTTGTCGTCGACAGCTGCACCTGACAAGACTAAAATACCAGCTTGCTGCCCGACGCTCGCTGACGTTGAATAGCCATTAGCTCAGATGCATGAAACCTGCATCTCACTTGCAGGAACACACTGCGCCGCGGCAGCCGCGCCGACCTGAACATCTTCACGGTCAAGATGCCGGGCGCACTCCTCGGTACAACAGGCGAGCGCCTGTCTGGCAGCTATGACACAGTCCCTGGGTCGTCATGCATGATCCGGCCAGGATGCTGCTACGTGCTTGCAGCGGGCAGTGGGTGATGGCTTACGCACGACAGCTGTCGTGTGCAGGATTTCCATATGGCATAGGCGATGTCAAGCAGGACGGCGAGGTCATCTCCTGGGTGACGCTCCCGGGCGGCGGGTGCGGCGCCTTGCTTTCTGCTTGCTCCAGCATATTCGTGTCCATTTTTTGGTCCACATCGATTGTGCATCGGAATCCACGTTTGACGATCTGTGTTTTGCTGTTCCCAGGTACAAAGGCTACGATCTAGGCATGACAGCGGTTCACGAAACCGGGCACTGGTGAGACGCCCAGGCAGTCCCACTCCACCCTTGGTAGCAGCACATCGGCATCTGTCCTTTATCATCATCTGGCTGGATACAAGCTGTAGCTGCGCGGCATGCAAATTCCGCAGGGATCTGAAGCCAACAAGCCATTTCAGAGATTCCCGAATAGCTCAAGGCCTGCGTTGCTTCTCCAGGCTGGGGTTGTTCCACCCGTTCCAAGGGGCCTGTAGCCAACCCAACGATTTCATCGCTGACACCAGCCCCATGGCAGGGCCGGTGAGTGGTGGCTGATGAATCTTACTCATGATGGTCAAAAATGCGCACACACACCCGTCGTGTCAGTCCTTCCCGCAGGTTTGTATACTGCAGAGTGATTACCACAAGACCGTGATAGTCTCTTATGTCATACGTGAACGTTTGCTGTTGTAATCCTTGCAGAATTACAAGTGCGTGCCGGCGGGTCAAAAGGTGTCGACATGCCCCGGCACCATCGATCCCAGTCGGAACTATCTCGGCTACAGTTATGATAGGTTCGCAGCCTGCACTATGGCGCTGTTGACCTTGCCCGCACTCTCTCGGCCAATGCTGGACTGGACCTGAATTTGCACAATGGCGGGCAACGCCATCGTGATCTCGCTTGTCGCTTGGCATGTCTCTCTGTCTCCTCCAGACTGCTTGAACAGGGTCCATGTGGCTTATCTGAGTGCTGACTCGCTTCTTGCACCTGCAGCTGCATGGACAACTTCACGCCGCAGCAGATCGCCAAAATGCAGCTGGCGTGGAAGCTCTACCGCAAGCCCTACCAGACCCTGCCAAAGAAACCCACACGGAGGCCAACAACGAAGCCAAGAGCCAAGCGCACTGCCAGCACAGACCGTCGCGAGCCGCGACCAACCAAGCGGCGCCCAACTCGGCGGCCAACACGAAGACCGACTCGCAAGCCGACTCACAGGCCGACAAAGAAGAAGAGCGCCGCTGGACGGCGGCTGCTGGCGGCGGCGGCGGCGGTCATCAGCTAATCGTTCCACCCAGCTGTTCCACCCGGCGGACAGTGCTATTTCAGCCCGTGCGGCGGCGGCATTCGGCACATGTGCCAGACAGCACGATGTGGCTGCCGCCGCCGACCGCAACATATGGCTCCGCCACTAGCACTATTCAAAGAAGCAACGTCGCACGGCCGGGGGGCACCTCGACAATAGAAAAGACGGCATAGGTAGCTGGGTCACCAGCATCGTCTCGGAGCTAATCGGCCATGACGGCTGGCTGCGGCAGGCTGCACTGAAACTGCATACTGCCGCCAGCCGGCCACCAGCTGATTAGAGTAGAACAAGAGCAGCCGGCCGATGAGATCTCCTCTTGATGGGTCATGGCGGTGGCACACAAAGTGCCACCAGGACGGAAGTTTGTCGTTTACCTGTCGAGGTAACTGGACGAGAAACTTTGAAGTACAACGCCGTGAGCATGCTGTGGCAATGCCGCCACGACGCTTGCGCTATCGCCGTTTTTGTGTGCGGCATGATCCTGCACCGTTCATGGCTCTGACGGTGGCACACTGAGTCAGTCGTTCTGCGACGGATGCTTGTGCAATAGGTCAGGTTTGGATGCTGACGTTTGTTTGCAGGAACCAGGAGATGTATAGCATGCTATCCCGTTCCCCTCTGCGCAGAGGGGAACGGGACTGTCTCTTTTGCTGAACTGCTGGGCATTAGGCTGAGCTGTTTAGCCATTAAAAGTTGGCCTGTAAGGATTGAAGGCTCCATTGTAGGAACCTAAACCTCACCCAACATTCAGTGCCCAACACTGCGCGCTGACACTTGTTTCTGCGCGGCCGCAGGTGCAGCCGGCGCAGCAGCTCCATGCAGAGCCTGATGGCGCTGCTACACTGGCTGCTCCAGCGGTATTCGAAGTTTTTCACTTGATATTTCCTGTCCTGCTACGTGTTTAGATGATATGCAAAATTTGCGTTGCCACCTGCAGTGACGATGTTGTCCTGCTCTCTGCAGGCATGTGACGGCGTCGATGCAGCTCGGGAACGGCACGCTGTAGAGCTGCAGCAGTGGATCGCTTCTCGTCACTGCAGCCTGACCACCTGTTCGCCGGAGGCGCTGCTGGCCTATGTGACCATGCACTGGTTGCCGAAGCACACGGGCTCGGAGCTGTTGACAGGTGAGCGCGTCGCTGCGCCCTCGTCCCTGTTGTCGCACCTCAGCTCGCACTTCGAGCACATTGAGGGAAATGGCGCCTACCAGCTGCTGAACGGCGTGCAGCACGGCAATCCTGTGCGCAGCAGCTGCATTGCCGAACTACGTCAGGGCTACTGGAATGCTGTGTGTAACAAAGGTGTTTGCCAAGGCGCTGCTGTGCCAGTATGCTTCGAGCAAGTGAGTCAGATGCTGGCGGCATTGGCGACTGCGCTGCGAGAGTCTGAGCCTGGCACACTATTGGCGGCCCTGCTTGCCAGAGACGGCTTTCTGGTGAGCCTGCTGTGGCATACCGCACTCAGAGGCGATAATGCTGCCCGCCTGAGGGATGTGGACTTCATCACTCCTGATGGCGAGCCTACCTGCTCTCAGTTGTGGTCTGCAGGCCGCGGTGGCGGCGAGCTGGAGCCTGATCGTCTGTACTTCTTCAGACCCGATGGCACAAAGTCGCAGCGGGCAGCCAACATCGGCCGTGTGCCCATCAAGGTGCTCGTTGAATGCGAGCAGGAGCTGTGCTGCGCATCGTGGCTGCAGCAGTGGGGCCGGGAGTGTGCAGCGTTTGCCATGCAGCCGCTGCAGGGGGTTTTAACCCGACCACTGCAACGCAATCGCCTTGCTTTTGCTGACAAGCCAATGCCCAGATCCAGCATTAACCAAATGCTGAAGACCAGGCAACAGCAATTCAACATCGGCGGCGATCTGACACCTCATGGCTTCAGAAGGGGCCGTCTGCAGCAGATGGCAAACATCGGGGTCAGCGTGACCGACATCACGCAGCAGGCTCTGAACAAGACTGAATCCATCATCATGCAACGGTACCTGAATCTGGATGCACGCCGCAACAACCCAAAGCGAGCTTGCTATTGAGGCACGCTTGCTGTTCCCAAGCTGTCCTCCTGTAACTGCTTGACGCAATGCACATCGCAGTGCTGCCGCTGCCATCAACTCTGCAAAGTTCTAGGTTATATCTTTGACCGATTCACATATTGATCTCCAGATTTGAACCACGCCCGCCTGCAAAATATGAATCGGTCAAAGATATAACCTAGAACTTTGCAGAGTTGATGGCAGCGGCAACACTGCGATGTGCATTGCGTCAAGCAGTTACAAGAGGACAGCTTGGGAACAGCAAGCGTGCCTCAATAGCAAGCTCGCTTTGGGTTGTTGCGGCGTGCATCCAGATTCAGGTACCGTTGCATGATGATGGATTCAGTCTTGTTCAGAGCATGCTGCGTGATGTCGGTCACGCTGACCCCGATGTTTGCCATCTGCTGCAGACGGCCCCTTCTGAAGCCATGAGGTGTCAGATCGCCGCCGATGTTGAATTGCTGTTGCCTGGTCTTCAGCATTTGGTTAATCCAGCGGCTGCATGGCAAACGCTGCACACTCCAGGCCCCACTGCTGCAGCCACCATGCGCAGCACAGCTCCTGCTCGCATTCAACGAGCACCTTGATGGGCACACGGCCGATGTTGGCTGCCCGCTGCGACTTTGTGCCATCGGGTCTGAAGAAGTACAGACGATCAGGCTCCAGCTCGCCGCCACCGCGGCCTGCAGACCACAGCTGAGAGCAGGTAGGCTCGCCATCAGGAGTGATGAAGTCCACATCCCTCAGGCGGGCAGCATTATCGCCTCTGAGTGCGGTATGCCACAGCAGGCTCACCAGAAAGCCGTCTCTGGCAAGCAGGGCCGCCAATAGTGTGCCAGGCTCAGACTCTCGCAGCGCAGTCGCCAATGCCGCCAGCATCTGACGGACCCCACCACCATCTTCGAGTAGTCAAATTCGACGCGCTGGCAGTAGGTCGACTCGTCCGCAGGCTGCGTGTCCGTGAACTGTATGTTGCAGCCCAGGCCGTATAGCAGCTGCGCGACTGCCGCAACGCCCAACTGGTCCGGGCACTGCACCAGCAGCACCGCAGTCAGCGGCAGCTGGGGTGCCGCGGCGGCGGGCGCTGCTGCGGCAGCGGCAGTTGGGACTGCAGCAGCGGCCGGGTCCACTGCACAGTGCGAGCGGCATTGCGGGTCAGGACACAGTTCAAGAGGAATGCTCGCGTTAACTCATGGTGCTCTCTGCGGACAGGCGGCTGCCCTGCGGCACGGACGTCAACATGCACACCAAAGCCTTGACGGAACGTCGTGGCTTCTCCAATGTGCACCTACTGGAGTGTAAGATGGACGATCCTACTGCACAGGATGCATCCGACGTGTGCTGTAGGACTGCACCTGCCGGGGCGGCTCCGTTCTGCTGGGTCTGCATCAGAGGCTCTGCAGAGGAGCTCTGCGCAGCTGCGCTGTGCCATAGCCGTCTCTGGTGATGCCTGCATGGCTGCTGCCAGCTTCGAAAGCACTCGTGCACCTGAGATGCCGCCCGACAGGATTTCCGAAAGCCGCTGGGCGATTAGTACGATGCCGAGCCGCCGGAGCAAGCCTTGCACGCTCATCATGGTTCCAGCCCAATCTAATTTGCAGAGTATCTGATTTGAGGAATAAACAGACAGGATGAACAGAGGCGTCTTCAATCTGGTGAGCGAGATCTCCCAAGACCATCACGTTTTTCCAAGAGCCGGACTCTCAGAGCAGCTGGTCAGCGACAGGGTCAGCTCGAGTTCTCCCAGGCGAGCGCACCGCCCAAGGTTGCGGAAGCTTTCGAGCATGGTTGATAGAGTCTGTGTGTCATTGGGGAGTTGAAGCCAGCTTTGCAAGCAACTTTGCAGAGGGGGAGCAGGATGCTCAAGGCGACTCAACGCTCAAGACAGCAGGACATGAGGGAGAGCACATTTTGTTGAAGCTACTCTTGATTTGTGTGTTTATTTAGCGTTGCCCTGGCCTGTGACTTCAGATAGTGTGGCCGCCCAGCGTGTGAGCGGATTTTGCACTTGAGGCGATCGCGAGGCGGCCTCGCGATCCCCACAAATGCGCTGTGGTACGCCTGCTACATCGGCATCGGCGCCATGGTGGCGCTGGTCATCCCCTTCTCCATCTTCTACTACGAAGCGGACAGCGAGCTGTGCGTCCCTACTGCTTCTCCCTTTCTCGGAGCGGCATAACCCCGTATGTTGCAGCTCCCGCTGTCACATCGATACTTTCGTCGTTGTCTTCAATTGGTACTCCCGTTTCACCAGCTCCGACCCAACGAATCTGCACTGACACCAGTCTCTGACCGCCATAGACGCGCAGTGAAGCGCGTCATCAGCGCTGCGATCTGGGCGGGCCTTACACTGCTGGTGTTTTCAATCATCTTCGGTCTGGCCTACGGTGCGCCTGTGATGGTTGTTCGCATCAATTGGTGTACGTGTCAAGATCCTGCTGTTCGTCAAGAAGCTGCACAGCGCATTGACAACAGCGGCCGCTGCCGCGGCCGCGACCGCCGCAGCAGCACCAGTTCACCAAGCCCTCTCGACTGATCTGCAGCATTACGCTGCAGGATTCGCCGGCTATGTGCAGTTCTCGGTAACGAGCATCACCTCGGGACTGGCGCCATTGTCAGCGCTGGCTGAAACTAACAGCACGCAGCTGGACAGCTGCATATTTCCGGGCACCGGACCCATGACGCCGATCTTTGCTGGCTCGCTGGTGAGGCAGTTTGCATTCTGAGCATCTGCACCCTGAAGCTCTGTGCCAGACAATGCACTGATGTTGAGGTAGTTCAGAGGTGCAGAGCGGTGCAGGCGCTCAATACGGTGTCCTTCGTGCAGTGCGATGCCGCGAACGGCCAGGCGGTCAGCAGCGTGTGGACGCTGCGGGCATCGCTGCTGACCTACTTCATGGCGCTGACGGCCACCATAGGTGGGTGCTCAAGGGCTACTGCTGTCCAGCTGCTTATACTTACACTCTGGATCAATCAGTAAAGATCCCCAGAGACTCCCCGACTGCCGGATGTCTCCGAGAGCGTGTGCGTGCTGCCCTTTGCCATGCACGCGCGCTGGCGGTGCATGTGTGCGAGCTTCGGGCGCTCGGTCAGAGTCTCACAACACACGGCCGCGCGACAGAGTGATCAACAAATCGAGCACCATGCTGTGCACAGGCTGGGCTCTGTTCCTGGTGTTTGCGGGAGTGGGCTTTGTGGCGCTGCCGATGGACTTGGTGCGCGAGTGGTGGGGCCGCCCCCGCGCCACCATCGCCCGCAGCGAGTACGTCACCCGCGCCATGGGTATGGCCAAAAACGCCCAGAGCGTCAAGGTATTCCTGCTTGACAAACAAAAACACGCCTGCTGGAACATGATAGAAAGCCAAAAACGCGTCTTGGCGTGCCTCTAGGAAAAGCTCCATGCCCCGTGCCCTGAAGAGGGCACGCTGCGTTCCACCTCGAATGCGCACTTGAGACTTCGGAGTCATCAAATCTGCCGGGTGAAATGCAGGACAAGGCGGCGGCGCTGAAGCAGGAAGAGCGGGTGCATGGGGCCGGCCGCCGGTGGCGCGCCCAGCTGTGGCCCAATTCGTCATCTTAGATTGCGCGCTTGACATTCGACAGTGCATGCAAAATTGCTGATGGGTGGAACGCAGGACAAGGCGGCGGCGCTGAAGCAGGAGGAGCGGGATCACGGGAAGGGGCGCCGGTGGCGGGGCCAGCTGCGCAAGCTCAACGCGCTGGTGTCGCTGCTGGAGGAGGACCAGGACAAGCTGGAAAAGGTCTACCCCCAGGTAGATGTTGTTTCTTCTAACTTGACAGTGCATTTGAGTGAGGGGCAGCAGGGAAGCTCTTCCTGCAGATGGTGCGATTTAAAGCTGCGCACATGGCGAGCGGCAGGCAAGTAGCGCAGCGGCAGACAGCAGCGCATGTCATCTGCGTAAGCAGTTCATCTGCGCGAGCACACGGAGGCCTGCCTTTCCAGACGGGAGCCCAGCAGTCGAACAACAGTGTAGGTGAAGACTGGGACGGCTTGGACGGCAAGATGCTTCAGACCAATTTCCCACAATTTTTCCCTGAAAAAGCAGGGCACCGACCCGGACTACATGTGGGCGATCATCGTCATGCTGTACTGGCTCAAGCTGGCCGCTGGGATCATCGCCGGCGCGCTGACGATCCTGTGGCTGGTGCACGTGGTGCTTTATATTTTCCTCAGCCCGCCGCTGTACCCCTTCCTAAACACCTTCTTCAAGGCCATGGACACCGTGTTCCCGCTGTTCGGCACCCTCGCTTTTGCCGTCTTCTGCTTCTATCTGATAGGTGCGCGGCGCTGTTTGTAGGTGTCTTGAGCTCGGTGGTTCCGAACCCAAATGTTGCTTTTTAACAGTCTGCATTATGAGGATGCCTCGGCTGTACAAATTTTGTTGCGCGCTGTGGCATGAAGCTCAAAGGAAGGTTCTGTACTGCAGCGGTGACGATGAAGGGCAGCATGAAGGTGGGGCTGAACCTGCTGATCACGACGATCCACCCGATGCGCGTGGGCGGCACGCTCATGAGCAGCATGCTATTCAACATCGCGCTGGTGCTGCTGGCCTGCCTCGCCGCCATCCAGTTCTGCGCGCAGGTGCGCTGCTCACCTGACACGATATGTTCGTTCGTGACCTCCTTGCTGCGACTTGATGAACGTTTAATGTGCTTGAACGTGTGGAGTTTGCGCCGCCATTGGTATGTCGCCATGAACGTCACTACCCTGCATCTGCAGGCATTCTCTCTCTATGCGTACGAGACAGCAATCTACCAGATCTTTACCAACCAGGTGAAGGGCATGCGCTTCTGCCTTGACGCTGCTGCTACGATGTGCAGAACCATTTCGTTGCAGCAGCATGTTGATCGTGGCACGTTTTCTGAGAAGGCGGCGCACCGTCTAACAGACAGCATTCTGTGCATCATGTAGGTCCTAAACCTCAAGGGGCTGGGCTGGCTGTACAGGCAGAGCTTCTTCCTGTATGCAATGTTTGGCATCGTCGGGCTGTCGTTGCTGTGGTTCTGCATCAAGGGCCCGGAGCCGTTCAGGAGACGCAAGCCAGAGGACATCTACAACGAATGACGACCTGACGATGATCCTGACTTGGCATCTTGGTTCACTTCATTGTAAAGAGTGAATCATACCACATGTCTCCACTAAATCAGAAAGACACTGATCACTGCACTTGACTTGGACCGCACGGCTAGATTGCCTGAGGTGGCATTTCTGCTTCTTGCTAACCGTCTGTTGGCAGACTACGAACCCGACGCCGCCTCAATGCCCGCCCACCAGCGCCGTTGCCGCCACAGCCGCCGCCGCTGCCGTCGCCAGTTGAGTCGTGGGTACGGTCCGCATGTCGAGGTTGAGGCAGCGCGATGGTGCAGGCATGCGCACCGGCTGAGGTTCCCACACAGGAGGAGCAGTGGCGCATGTCGGCGTTGAGGCGAGCGCCACGGTATGTCTCTCCAGGCACACCAGCACCACCCGCGCAGGGCGGCCCGTCAGCACGCTATCGAGCGGCTGCGGCAGTGGCCGCTCAGGCGCGGGAGCGGTTGCGCACATCGGACTTGAGGCGCGCATGCCATTCCTCTCCAGCACCTCCGTGCAAGGCAACCCGCCAGGGCGCGGTTGGGCAGCAGCGGCGGCCGCTCAGGCGCGGGAGCGGTTGCGAACGTCGGAGTTGAGGCGGGCGTCTCGTTCCTTCTCGTACTCGCGCACCTCGGAGCGCGCCAGAAAGTCCTGCCTGTCCAAGTACCTGCGAGTTGTGAAGCATTGCGCGTTATGAAGCATTTTTCAGTGCAGCAAAGCAGCCACGCAACTGTCCAGAAAACCCTGGAGCGCACCAGAGAGTCCTGCCAGTCCAGGTACCTTCGTACTGCCAATCAGAGTGCTTCTGGGCAGCCAGCTCATTTTCATGCACAGCTGCAGGCAGTCCTGCCTTCCAATAGCATGTACATCGGATTGCATATCTCATCGTCAGCGAAGCCAGCGCAAGGCCTCCTTTCTGCAGCGGGCCAGCACGCTCTGCCGCAGAGGCCACCCACACGAGCACCGGCTGGCGCTGCGGTTGTGCTCTGCGAGGTCGGCGTTGGCGCCCGCCTCCTTCTCGATTGCTAGTGGAACTCCTCAGGACACCGAACAGAAAGCAACTGAATAAAAGCAACGCACCGATTGGCGCTGCGGTTGTGCTCGGCTAGGTCGGCGTTGTCTCCCGCATTCTTCTTATGCTCGTCCCAGTCCGCTTGGGACTTGTCCAACACCGTCACCTGCGCCGCCAATTTGCATTCTTGTAAAACTCCGACACGCAAGCACGCTAAAGTTGACATTCAGCCAGCGGTTGAGCTGCCAGCTGGTGCGAAGGACACCAGGGCTGTTGCACTCTTCGGCAGGTCCAGAAACACTCTCAGCCCCTTCAGCACATGCACAGCAGATTCAGCTGGTACCTTCTTGGCGCCCTGGATGGCGGCCAGCATGCCGTCCGGCGGTGGCTAGTTTGGTTCAAGAACACTGTAATTCAGACGCATCATTACCTTCTTGGCGCCCTGGATGGCGGCCAGCATGGCGTCCAGGCCGGTGGCCTTGACCGGCGCCACCGCCGCCTTCTGCTCGCCACCCGCCGCCACGCTCTTCTTGATCTGCGCACCCGGACTCCAAATCAAATTCTAAAGCAATTGCTAAGGCACACATCATCGATTAAAAGGGAACAGCCGCACAGGAAGAGGTCACGCTGTTATCGCGCAGCGCATAGCATTTGAAGTCCAAGAGGCAGCACCGGTGCCGCTGCGCACCTGAACGTTTTGGCCGGCGAATTTGCGCGTCTCCGTGACGATCGTCCTGCCATACTGGTCCGTGGTGGACAGCGCCTTTGCGGCCTCGATGGCCGCTGCCGCTATGGCTTTTGCGTCCTGGTAGGAGTGGGCAAAGTTGGCAACAGTCAGCAGCTGCAAATGCGAGGGCCAGGAGCGGATTGTACTCACCATCAGGCACATGCAAAGACATCGAGCTGACCAGGGGACAAGGGGATGAAGACTCACCGGCTGCGCGCTGGATGCTGCTGCCTGAGGTTTCGGATCTAGCCCGAACTGTTTCCGCCACGACTGCGCATCACCAGGAGAAGAAGTGTCAGGGTGACGCCAGGACAGAGTTTGCCGCCCAGCATACCGAGGCGCCGGCTGTGGGGAGCGCATCACATGCGGTTACGTCACCGCAATAAGGCATCACAGCCACCACAGCACCTGGTCTGCAGTGCCCTTTGGCAGCTTGGGCACCGGCCGGCAGAACGCTGCCAAGCTGAAGCCGGCCCCCTTCTGCCCGCCCGGCTGCGCCGCTGAGGAGGGCGCGGATGTGCTGGCGCTGCCGCCGCTCTGCGCCCGCAGCTTCGACCAGATATCGTCCACCCGCTTAGCCTGCTTGGAGGCCCGCGCCGCCGCCACGGCGTCTGCTGCCTTTGAGCTGCCGCCTGCAGTGGCGTCGCGGACTTGTGACGTTGCTGAAAGATAATAATGGATTTCTCCATGCATAGATGCGACCAAAGGTTTCGAAACATACACAGAGATGATGATGCTGCATAAACTGGCCGAGGAACCCACCTTTTTTGCGTTTGGCGCTCTTCTTTGACGCGCCATCCTCCGCCTCTCCCGGCACGTAGTCGTCATCCTCCTGCAGCGCACGCCAGGGACGGTTCTGATGGTTCGATTCAGTTTGATTGGTATGCATGATCGTCACCACATGATCAGCTTGAAGCATGGCCGCATGCTGCTGCAGCCGAGGCGCATGCGCAAAAAGATGAGAGCTTGCGATGAGAGTCGACGCGTCGCCTTAACATTGAGTTCAGCAAATGCTCGCAAAAAGAAATCGCAGCATCACCTCGTCTGAGGACGGCAGGTCGGGTGCAGTTGCCAAGGTGGTCATGGTTGTTGTGACAAGGCAACGATCGCGACCTGCTGACGAACGCACGCTCGACGCTGTCAATACCTCGGACGACCGCATGAGCTGCTCAGAATCTGCTATGCTGCAAGCTCCTTCTGCTGCACCTGCAGCGAAGAGCTGGGGACGCAAAACATGTTAAAACCTGGACGTCCCAGCAGTGTAATGCGACACAAGTTATTTCCCAACTGAAGCATCGATGCGTAAGAGCGCTGATTGCCGAATTTCACCTACAGGCGCATCACCCTACGGATTTTCACCTGTTTCTGAAACTCGGCATCTGTGCAATCTTCACACGCATGCAGCCACGTATCTACCCTGCTTTCGCGGTGTATCGTCTGCTCTGACAGACTTGATATCACCGTCAATGCTCTGCATTCTGATTCGGTCGCTCAAAGATTCGCGATCGTCACAACTGGGAACATTGGCAGCGGCGTCAGCGTGCAGTTGTCAGAATGTGTGGCAGCAGCAGCAGCAGGTGCAGCAGAGCAGGAACAAACTAACGCTTCCTGAGAGATCTCGTGACGCACAAGCAGGTAACTGCATGCAAATCTGTTTCAAATGTCATTTGCGGTGGCGCCGCGGAGCACCAAATTGGAAATCACATTGGGCTTCTCGTGCAGAGGCTGAGAAGAAGCGGCGGCGGCGCACAGAAAAGGCCAAGCTTCGAGCCTGGACTGCCGAGGCGTCAGATTACTACGTGTCTCCTGAAGACATTGCGGCGCGGAACAACGGCGATGCGCAGGCAAGTGCTGCGGTGTGCCAGCTGCACACTGCAAATTCTTCATGAGACCTGTCCGCGATCTCAAGGCTCTTGCCTGACCTTCTGCATCATATACCGACCTGCAGGTCGGCAGCGAGGGCACGTGGAATCACTCATGGCGCAGCTCCCGCAGCCGGCGAAAGGGCCACCAGCAGCGAGGTGTGGGTGCGGCATGTCATCTCGAGCGCTGCATGCTCTGCTGCTTTCAAGTTCCCGGAACATGTGGGTTATGTGAATGCAAGTCATGTGACGTTGTGTTGCCTGCAAAGCTGCAGGCTGGGCGAAGTTTCGGCAGGAGGCCTCAAAGAGTTCTGGGCGGGACACCTGGCATGAGAAGGCGTGGGGGCGCGTTAGCCAGGAGTTTGATGCCGGCAGGTGTGTTCGGCTGCGTCTCCTGATGTGGGAATCTTTGTGAAGCTGTGCTCGCAAGCCCCTGCTGATATGGACAGCATGGTGCATGGAAACGATTGGCCGCGTGACTTGATATGTGCCTCGCCGCGTAGATGTGGTCTCAGGCGCCTACCTGCTCATGCAACAGTGCGGATCACCAAAGAAGCTGACAAGGTATTCTACGAGCGCAGGGTTGGCGGTCGTCACTGGGCGGAGGAAGCAGAGTGGCAGCGCCTGCAGAACGCCTGGCGAGCTTTTGAGAGCATGTGGCAGCAGCAGGGCACGGAGAGAATGGGCTTTGGGTTTGAGCAGCCACAGCAGCAGCCAGGGCCGAACGGGCAGCAGGAGCAGCACCAGCACTACAGGCGGCCTCCCCGGCAAGGTGGATTCTGCGAATGCAATGCTGCAACTGTAGCAGCTGCCACTTTTCGCCTCACGTGCCACACCATGTCCAAGAGCGGCTGCTACTGTCTGAAGACAATACACACACCCAGAACTACACGCTACTGCATTTGCATTATGAACTGCAGATGCGGCAGTGGCGCGGCACATGCGGGTGCTGGGCATGGCGGCGGGAGAGCCACATAGCCTGTGCACCTCCTCCCTGAAGTCCGCCTTCCACGCGTGCGCTCGCACTTGGTGCGTATATTGAGCTGTCCGATATGCGCGTTTCCAGCAGCACAAACTGTGCCTGGCAGCCCAGTGTGCACGAGTCAACAAGCCCTGTGCAGCAGGCCTGGACCTTGCACCGAGAAGCGGCACAGAGAATTGTAACGGCTTATGAAGTAGGGTCTGCCGCAGGCACCCGGACCTGCACCCGGAGGCGGGCCCCGCCAAGAAGGCGGCGGAGGAGCGCTTCAAGGAGGCGCGGCAGTCGCACGACGCCCTGAGTGTTTATTTGACAACAAATCGCCTGCCGGACGAGTGATGCAGTAGACGTATGTTGCCTGTTTGAGAGGCACGGCAGTCGCACGACGCCCTGAGCGCCTACCTGGCACCAAATCGCCTGCCAGACGACTGATCTTGTTGCGCGGCAGTCGCACGACGCCCTGAGCGCCTACCTGGCGACGAATTGCCGGCCGGATGAGGGACGCAGCATTGATTTGCATATTCACGCGCTGCCCTGCTGACACAGCATTACTGCTGGCGGGCTGGAGGCAGTGTGACATTCACTTTGTTGGTTTGGTTTTATCTGGGTCCACCGTGATGTTCCGAGTGATGTATTAAGTGCGCGGCTGTGCCAGGATGTGACTGCAGCTGGGACTTCGTGCCCACCGTAAACATTCAAATTCTGACGTGATAACGCTGATCATGCTCGTGGCCACGAACAGCCATTGTTCTGACACAGGCAGAAAATGTCAATAAGCCGTAAAGCACAGCAGGGTTCATCCTCGCAGCATGATTCCAAGAGCTTCCGATTGCCCCGTCGTTCATGACTTGCCCTGCGGCCCGCCCAGCTTACCGACAAAGCCGTCCAGCGAGAACTCCTCCGCGTACTGGCTCTCGTCCCACAGCTCGCCCAGGCCCTGCAGCACTGCCGCCTGCCCCGCCGCGGCCGCCGGCGCCTTCTTCGAGGCGTCACCTGTGGCGCCAGGCGCTGCCGCCGCGCCCTCCTGCAGACGCATGATGCTCACATGTCAGACACAGGCTGCAGACCGTCCTCGAAGACAGCCGTGGCGGAACTTCTGCCAGGTTGCGTGCCCTCAGCCGAACAGACGTATTGCAGATGATTACCAGCAGCAAAATGCTCCGGTCAAAACAAAAACGTGGCGCAGTTTTTGTGTCTGCAACGACTGTGTCTGCAAACACGCAACTGAAACTCACTAGCGCCCAAGAGCACACCTGACCCGGCGCGAAGAGGTCGAGCAGGCGGGCGGTGTCCATGGCGGCCATCGTCGCGTTGTCGGCGTTGACGATCGCGCCCGCGACGTCCAGCTTGAAGCGCTGCAGCCCCATGATGTGCTCCTCCACGCTGCCGCGCAGCAGCAGGCGGTACACATTGACGGTGCGCCGCTGCCCCAGCCGGTGCGCCCTGTCCATTGCCTGTTCAGTGCAGAAGGGAGGACGACCTTGTACCTGAGGATCATGTCATATTGTGGCCAGAACATCAGCAGTTGGTACACGTCGAGCGTGCGCCCGGTGCGCCCGGTCCATCCCCTGCGGCCAACATGGCAGTTTGGGTCCCGCCGCGCAGGACTCCGCATGAGGCAGGTGGCGCCCAACAGCCAAAGGCAAGCTCATGGCTGCACTTGGGGCGACACAACGAAAGTTGTGCACCTGCAGGTCGTTCTGGGGGTTCCAGTCGTGCTCAAGGAAGATGACGGTGTCCGCCGCCGTCAGGTTCAGCCCCAGGCCGCCCACCTGGCAGATGGGGCACGGGTTTTCAGAGATTCTGGAGTGAAACGGCGCTCTTCAATCACGGAGAGAGAATGCACACGCATGGGACTCATCTCATTATCTTTCTGTCAGCTCATGCCCTTAGTCAAGACATCAGTGGCGTGTCTGGATGATTGCGTGCCCAACACGGAGCAGTGACTTGGCTGAGGTGCAGTGTTCTGGCTGACATGCAGGCACGCACCGCGGTGGTGAGCAGCATGACGTCGATGGTGGGGTCGGCGTTGAACTGCTGCACCACGGCAAAGCGGTGTTCCGGCTTGACGCTGCCGTCCAGCCGCCGCCACGTGATGCCGTTGGGCGCTAGCACCTGGGGGCGCAGCAGTGACCGCGCATTCAATGACTCGAGGTGGCAAACCATCTGTGGACGGGAAAGCCGTGTCCGAGGTGACCAGCATTCCACCACCATACCTCCACCAGAGAATGGTTCATAACGAGACCAGGGCGTGAGTGTGTCAGAAGGCTACGCACTCAAGATCCGAGACTCGGAAAGTCTTCACCTCCGTCTCCACCAGGTCCAGCAGCGCCCGCAGCTGCGCGAAGACCAGCACGCGGTGCGCCGGCGCCTCGCCGCCCGCCTCCTCGCCACCCGCGCCGCCGGCCCCTGCCAACAGAGGCACATTCTTATGAGGTGGGGTGACGATCCTTAAAATTGAGGAGCAAAATGACTACGGAGTGACGCAGTCATTATGCGGAGTCCACCCATGTCTGTGGCATTGCGGAGGGAGTCCAGCAAGGCGCAAGCCTGAAACGCGGCAGCAACGTCATGTCTCAAGCACCTTCGGCGGCGATGGCGCCGATGCCCCGCCGCGGCAGCCGCTCGAGCAGCGGTCGTCAAAAATCTGAGAACATCCAGGCAATGAAGAAAACAGTACGGGTTTCAGTACATCACCTTCGGGCGTGGCGCCGATGCCGCATTGCGCCAGCAGCTCGCGCAGGGCGGCCAGCTTGGGCGCGTGCTGCAGGCCCCGCAGCGGCAGCGTCTCGCCCGGGGCCGCCGCCTCCAGCGCCGCCGCGTGCGCCGCATTTCCCACGTCCAGCACCAGCGCCGGGTGGCTGCACAGCTTGCGCATGTACTGCAGCGCCTGCGGGGATTGTTAACAGTGGAGATTTCAGGAAGATTTGTTGGAGGGTCCTAGGTTGGGAGACCGAAGCCGGGTGGCTGCACAGCTTGCGCGTGTGCTGCAGCACCTATGGGTGGCTTGCATACTGGCTGGAGTTGGTCGCCCCCGGTGCAACATGGCCAGAAAGTTCGAATCGGCTGCTGGCACGGGAGAGCGTGAGAGCACCTGGAAGACATGCGGTGCAGTGGAGGCGGCCGCAGCAACGTCGCCGCTGCCGCAGCCGCCGCTCAGAGCTCCCGTGATCTGCGACGACAGCGCCGAGCCCGAAAAATCTGCGAGCAGCCGCGCCTGCGCCGACGAACAGAACAGAATAACGAGAGGGGAAAGCAAAAAGTCGGAAATTCAGGTTACAGGCCCTAGGGAGGGATTCCTAGGGAGGTGCACAGGTACAAGAAGGTACTGATCTGGCTCTCAGGACGTTTCCCATGTTAGTTGTTAGTTGTCAGGCCTTCACACACGCGTCCTGCAGAATCTATTTGCATGCCAATGTTTCATTGAAAGTGCATTGATGAATGTGCGCAGCACCTGCAACGGGGAGGCGTCCACGTACACATCCTGCAGGATCTTGGGAGGCAGGTCCGACAGCACCTGGTCCTTGGTGCGCCGCAGCACGAATGGTTTGATCTGCAGTGGCGGGCAGGCAGCGTCAAAGCAACTGAAACTTGTCGCAACCTCAGAAGCCCACTTGAGTCATTGACCACCACAGTCCCTACAGTGGCACAGGTGGGGGCTGCTGCAGACTTCACATTATGAGAGACGAGTGACATCTTGTACGCATGCACGAACACTCACATGACAAAGCATTTTGCAGATCCCAACATGCAAGCACCTGCTTGTGGAGGGCCTCCAGGGACAGCAGCGCGGCCTCTGCCTCGCGCGAGCCACGCTTTGACGTCCTTGCCGCCTGCAGCGCCCGCCCATGCCGCGCCTGCTCAGCAGAGAGAGTTGCGTCAGATCGCCAGCAGCACGACCCTTTGATCTGATTTCACAGTTTCAGGTTTGCAGGACCCGTGCATGCCTCGTCAGCCATCTGTCGATGGTCTTTACGGATCAGATGAATCAGCTGCACTCCATGCACATGGCAGTGCACGCAGTCCCCATGCTTGGCTGTGTCGACTAGAAAAATCACAGAAAGAGGGTGTGGAGGTCAAGTCCAACGCACCTGAAAGGCTTTTTCGGACCCCAGGAAGCCGGGCATGAGCCAGTCGAACAGGCCCCACAGCTCGCCGATGCTGTTCTGAATGGGCGTGCCGCTGAGAATGAGGCGGTGCGCCGCCACCACCGCCCTGCACGCCTGCGCAAACAGGCCCGCCGCGCTCGAAATGGCTCACAAACACTCTGGCAGAAGCCCGGTAGCAACAGGACCCTCGTTGTGGACAGCACAGGCGAGCACATTCAGCAACTGCTGTTGGGCTTGTGATAACGAGGGCCAGCCCAGCCCAGCCTGGGCAAAACAAATGGACTTTGGAAGACGAGTTCGTCACATCAGGCTGTGTAAAACGTGCCTGCGCGATCTTGGACTTGGTGTTGCGGATGGTGTGCCCCTCGTCCAGAACCGCGTACAGCCAGGGCTGCGACGTCGCCCATGCAGCATCGCCGCGCACTGTCTCATACGACATGATGACGATGTCCGCGTTTCGCGCGCCCGGCTGCAGCGCCGCCCGTGCCTGAAGCTTGAGGCTCGTGGTTCAGGTCTCGGAAGGTCGGAATGCAATGCAAGCATAGCATGAATGCAAACACGGCATGATGTGTGCGTCGAGTTCCTTTCGCGATGCAGGGAGCACTCAGATGATTCATGCAGCAGCTTATGAACGACTTGCAAGCAGGGTAAACTGGCCAGACTGCTGCTTCCTGACGTTCACAGCAGCAGACTCAACCAAAGACTCAAAAGCGCACCGCTGCCTGGCCCATGTAGGCGAGCGGCTGCAGCGACCCAGTGCGCACAAACTTGGACACCTCGTGCTCCCAGTGGCCCACCAGGCTGGAGGGGCAGACCACCAGTGAGGGCAGATGCGCCTGCCTGCCCGCCCGCCGCTCCTCCACCGCCGCTGCAAAGCGCATTGAACTTGTCCTGTCTGTTCCCAACTTCCCATTCATGATGATACTCACATCACACAGCCGCGACTTGTTGCCCTCGAGGCTGTCTCAGGCTGCACAGCGGTGCATGGACGCAAACCAGCAGGACATCCAAGCAGGCATCCTGTCTCCAAGTTGTGACAATCACCCGCGATGATGGCGGTGGCCTGCAGCGTCTTGCCGAGCCCCATGTCGTCCGCCAGCACGCCGTGCAGCCCGGAGCGCCGCAGGAATGCCAGCCATGCGTACCCCTCCAACTGGTACGGCCGCATCTGCAGGTCCTCCCGCAGCGCCGCGGGCAGCGGGACATCCGCCGCTGAAGACGCGTCCTGCAGTAGCAAGGACCAGTGTTGATTGTCACCAGACAACCGCCGTTTTGTCACTGATCAGCCTCGTTACACGCTTGGTTTCAATTGCTCAACAGAACATTTGATGAGAGCCTACCTGCAGCTGCGCCAGGAAGGCGGCGTCGCGGCTCCAGGCGGCGCACTGCGCTTCGTCCAGCCCGGCGGGCATCGCCACACCCTGCGGTGAAGGAAGAAAGATCAGGCACTGATGTGCAAGGCGATTTCATCATTCCTGGACATGGGTCGTGTGGAAGCATACGATTGCTGTGTCGAGCGCCTGTTGACCAAGCCGGAGGAGCCTGTCTGACGAGATTCGGACAGGAGTCAGAGGCGGACCTGCGCCAGGGGCACCAGTGAGACGATGGTGGCAAAGGTGGGCGCCGCCAGCCGGCGCACCAGCGGCAGCGCGTCGCTCATGCGCCCCATCAGCGGCACCACCAGCAGCTGCAGATACGGCACCAGCCGCTCTGCACGCATCACCACTGTATCACCACACGAACATCAAAGATTGCTGCATGCTTTCGACTGGAAGGTCGATAAGCCTTGATGACAGCGGTGCAGTGGAAATTAATGAGCTGAAAAAGAGGCTCCCTGAGCAGCATGGCTCTGCCTAGAGTTGCAAGTACACATAGCGGTGGACGCGCCTGCCAGCTGGGCGGTGAGGCGGCTGACCAGCTGCACGCCGCTGTGGCGAGCCGGGTTGCTCGCGTCCGACCGCAGCATGGGCACCACGAACCTGCGTAGACAGATGTGTGGATGTCAGTGAATGTCAGGATCGAAGGTGGAAGGCCTCGCTGGCCAAAGTGTGAGGTCTCCACGATGCTTGCAAGTCTTCGGCAACGTCTGGAATCGCAGAGTGTCAGAGCGGCTCACGTCAGCAACAGAAGGGATAGAGCAGCAAGCCAACAGCTGCTGGCCACACACCGCAGCAGCGGCGGCAGCATGCCGGCTGGGTCTGACGCAGCCAATGCGGCAGCGGCGGACACGGCGGCGGCGCGCACGGGCGCCCTCGTGTGGCAGGCGGCGCCGCCGATGCTGGGCAGCAGGACCACCACCGCGGGGGCCAGCGACACATGCAGCGCCGGGCCCAGCACCTTGAGCACCTGCAGCGCGTTGATGACCGCCTGCAAGACACTTGCAACGGGTTGATGACGGCCTGCAAGACACACCCTCAGAACGTTTTGGGCCTAGGGTTCGAATGAGTCTGCCTCCAGAAATCCACAATGATCAATGCCTATGCATAGTAATGGTAATTCGCGGTGCCATGTTGGAGGGTTGAAACGCTGGCAGCCTCTCATTTCAAAAAACAATAAAGGGTGAATCGACAATCGAGGTCGACCTCAAACAGACCTGGGGATCGGCGGTCGGCGGCGAGTCCAGAGGCGCCTCCGGCGGCCGTTGCAGCAGCGCCGCTGAGGCCTGCACCCAGGCGCGCGGCACCGCCGCCAGCATCTTGCCGCCAAACAGCCGCGCAATGGCATGCAGGGCCGCTTCCGCACCCTGCAGTCCGCAACAGATGGCTGAGCTGCCTCGCTTGCTGGTGCTCGACTGTACAGGGGCATCTGCCGAGCCAAAGCCCCCATCCCAACCCTGCGTATCCAGGCTCGAGACGCCTGCATCATGCAACGCGTGCGACACATGTGCCAAGGCCCACCATGCGGGCAATGGCGGCGGCTTCCGCGGCTGGGTCTGCCGGGGCGGCAGCCTCGCTTTCCTGTCTGGGCGCAGCTTCCTCTGCATCCTCAGCATCCAGTGGCGGGTCCGGCTGGCTGGCGCTGGGTGTCTCCGCGGGGTCTGCGCACGCCATCGAGCAGATGTTGTTGACAATCCTGCAATGGGCATGGGGACGTTCAGTTGTATAACGCCCTCATAGTGTCCGATAATCAGTATGTCGACAAATCAGCACTGGGTGACATTGCAAGCTTGACAAACACAATGTGGCCTGCGGCAGGACAACATACTACAGTGAGAAGCACATTAATTTCGAGCATGCAGAGAGGGAGTGCCGAGAGGGAGGTGCATGCAAGGTGGGGCGCACCTGTCGTTGGGGCAGGGTGTGCGGCCGGCGGCCAGCTGGAGCAGGCGCGCCAAGGCGGCGGCGGCGCCGGACCGCAGCACCGGCTCCGCCTCCTTGCGCAGGCAGCCCATCAACGGCTGGACGATGGTGTTGTACTTGGGCGGCAGCGTGCCACCCGCCACCGCCGTGCCCGCCAGGCAGCCTGCGCAGCAGCGAATTGTCGTTGTGCACTGCTGTCGAGGACAGCCTGGAGGACAGCCTGGTTCTGTTTTTGTCGACAGAGGTCGGTTGCGATCGACAGACCGAGTAGTTGCCAATTCAGGATGCTCTGCACAGCAGCCTGCAACAGGTCGCTTTCTCTCTTCCATTGACATGGCAGGTATGGAGGATGGTAAATACCTGAGACAGAAGCGGCCAGGAACACCTCCGATGCGGCGAGGTGGCCAAGCGTGGCAGCCAACGCCTGCTTTGCCGACGCGATGGCGCTGGCATCCGGGATTACTTCCAGCGCCGCCGCGAGCTCGCCCAACGACAACGCTGCGGGCTGCACTGCCGGCGCAGCGATTCCGTGCTGCTGGCACTGCTGCAGCAGTGCCGCCAGCTGGCCGCGCACCCGCTGGTACAGGGGGGCCACCTCGCTGTACGGCTCGCTGCTACCTGTGCAGGGGCACCATCAGGTCTTGCACAATTCATGAGTGGAGAGCGATCATTGGCGCCAGACAGTTTCCCATGGGTACCAAGATGGCAAATTGTGCTCTTCAGTATTTGCCGGCATTCCCCACCCAACTCTCCTACATACTGTAACAGTTCGATGAAAACTCTAGAATTACTGCGAGTCAACACCTGGTCTTGGAGCGGACGGCGTTGCGGTCTGCAGCAGCGCTAAAATGCGCTCTGAGACGGCCGCCGGCAGCGGCGCCTGCTGCTGCGCCTCGTGGCAGGCTGTCGCGCAGGCGGATGCTGTGATGGAGGCCACGATGCGGTCGTGTGCGCTGGCAGTGCACAGCCGCCGCTGTATTTCTGTATGCACAGAACCTGCACAAGGCATGCCTGCTGAGATGCAGCTCGTACTCATCGATCTATTCGATCACGATGACCAGTCAGCACTTTCAAATCCCCACAGTAACGCTTTGACACATGGTCTGCACATTGAAGCATGGCAGGCCTCACCTGCGTGCGACTGCAGGGCGGCTGCCAGCTGCCCGAGCGCCTTGCCGCCGGCCGCCCGCAGCTGGATGGCCGACCTGTCGTGGGTGGAGCCCACCACGAAGGGCGACGCGTCGCGGTCGCCACTGCCTGTTGACTTGCTGCTGCCTGAAGACTTCTGTCGTCCCGTTGATCCGCCATCGCCGCCGCGAGGCTGGAGCCGCGGCGGCGGCACCAGCAGCAGCAGCGCAGCGTCGAGCGGCTGACCCTCCGGCGTGCATGCCAGCTGGAACAGTGCCTGCATTTGAAACGTTGCATGACACGCAATGATAAGCGATCATAACATCATATTGATGTGGTTGTCTTGATAGGTAGGTAAGGTGCACCTGCACGGTCTGCTCCGGCAGGGCCTGGCTGAGCGCTGCAGGCAGCATCTGCTGCAGCAGCGTCTGCCACAGGTGCTCAGAGGCATCCACCGTAGCGCCGTCCTCCTCTTGCAGCAGGTTCTGGAACGCCAGCCGCAGCGCGGACGACAGCACCTCAGCCGGCCATTTGGCCGCACCTGCAGGGGAGAAGTGCAACAATGCTGCGTCAGCACACATGCTGAGCGTAGTCGCATCTCAGGCACGAGAATGTGTTCGTTGACCAGTCCGAAAGACAGCCCTGCACATCTTTCCCACACACCGGCGTGTGATGACAGTCCAGTCCAGGAGGCAAGGCACACCTTCTGGGTCAGCCTTGAGTAGCGCGCTCAGGCATTGCACACAGCTGCGGCGGACGGACGCCAGTGTGTGCCGGAAGTACGGGAACAGCCGCGGGAGGAGGACCGCTAAACTGTCCCCACCCTGCGCTGCATTGGCAGTCGCTGCCAGCAGCTGCATGGTCGTGCCTGCATGATGGCAGTTGCACTGGTGTCAGACTAGGGGAGGTTGTCGTGGGCATCGACACGCAAAGCGAGCTGTCCCAGCTCTTTGCACAGAGGCAATACCTGATGCAGGCGGGGAAGGGAGAGGGGTTTCAAGTGAAAGAATGGCAGAGAATAAACTTGAAGCAGTGAGGCACCTGTCGCAGGGCTGAGCTCATCAGAATCCAGCAGGATGTTCCAGAGGCTGGCCTGCAGCTGCGCCAGCTGCTGCGGGCGGTCGGAGGCGAGCACCGGCGCCAGCGGCAACAGCGCGCTGGCCGCCACCGCCCGTACATCGTCGTCCTGGTCCTGTTTGTGACAGTGTTGCCAGGCTGTCTCGAATGCCCACGATACTGCCGATGCGATATTGCATGAGTATGCCCTGTGTACGCTGCAGGTTATCTTGTCTCGATGTTTTAGGTCCTGCATGTTGGCAGCAGAGCTGAAGAACCTTGACTGCTATATGTTGAACATCTGGTGTCGAACCAAGAAAGCCGACCTTGCAGTACCTGCAGGCCGGTCTGGGCAATGGCCAGCGCGTGCGGCAGCAGCGCCGCCGCAGCATCCGCGCGCGCCGCGACCACGTACTTGAGCGCCAGCAGCCCGCTGTGGCGCGCCTCCCACTGGCCGCTGCCCGCCAGCCGGCGCAGCATGGCCAGCAACGCCGCCAGCGGCGGGACGGCCAGCGGCTGCACCGCCGCGCCCAGCGCCTGCGCTGCCGTCTCCCGCACCGGCGCCACCACCTGATGACACGTGTGAGAATAGCGTGGTTTCAGCCATATGTCCAATTAACGGAAATAATGTGGACAGGCATTCTGCGGCTGCACCGCCATGCCCAGCGCCTGCGCCGCCGTCTCCCACACCGGCGCCACCACCTGAAGGAACCAGTGAAGACTGCGTTTCCAGCCAAGTACCCAAGTAATCAGATTCAGGTGGACAGGTACTCAACGCCTGCGCTGCCGTCTCTCGCACCGGCGCCACCACCTGATGATTGACAATGAGGCATTGTCTGATGCTGGGCCGAGACACTTCGAAAGTCCTGCGCGGGTCCTGGCTGCCAACCTGCTTTGTGATCGGAATGTGAACGCCGACCGAGCTGCATGTGAAAAAGCAGGCGACCCAAAGCATCAAGAATTGTGAGCTGCTGCCCACTTGGTCGGAGACGAAGTCGGCAAAGCGGTCCAGCGCCAGCACGCAGACGACGCGGATGATGCAGTCCTCCAGCCACCCAGAGTTGGCAGCAGCCGCGGCTGCAGCCGCCTCTGGTGTCACAGGAGCCAGGCGCGGCTTGCCCTCGCCCTCGGCTGCCAGCCAGCCTGCACAGTGCGCGATGTGAGGCCATCAGGTCATGCTTGAGCAGCACAGGCCATGTGACCTCAGTTTACAGCCGCTCCATATAGTTGACAAAATCACAGCACAAATTGCCAACCTTATCCTTACTCATGCTGTCTAAGCCAGTGCAGCACCTGACGGAACGCGGGTGCAGCACCTGACGGGACGAGGGAGAATGGCGCGGTGACGCAAGCCGCGCCGGCGTGGCTGCCCAGGATGGCGCGCAGGCCCACAGCGGCGCCGTGGCGGCGCTCCCACGCCGACTCCAGCAGGTCGGCGCACAGCTCGTCCGCCACGCGCTGGAAGGGCCACTGCCCCGCCTCGACGGCCTCCCAGTCTGCCTGGTCCGCCGCCGCGGCATGCGCCGCCGCGCCCGCCGCATCCTGTGGTGCAAAACAGCGAACAGCATTGGAAAGCACAATACTGTTCATAGGTGTGCAGAGAGTGTGTGTCCTATAGCTGGTGTCGGATGTTGATCCACATAGGCTTGCAACTGCACGACACAGGCAGCCGAAGGCCTGCTGTCAGCCGCCGCGCCTCTGCTGAGGCGTCTGTGCCTCCCCCGGCCTGCTGCTTCTTGCTGCTGCCCTTCTGGGCGCCGCCGTCTGCGGGCCGCTTCTTGGCCAGCCGCCGCAGGCGCGCCTTCTCGCGCGCGCTCAAGCCTGCGAAGTGATGCATGTCAAAAGCCTTCGCTTGGAAACTTTGCCATTTCATCATTCGCCCGCCTCATAAGAGTCCCAGAGCATGAATCTGCCAGGCAACCGCGTCTGTGCATGCATGTAATGCCCTCGAGCACGAAAACAAGCTCGCCTGCCACTGACTCAGGCGGCGAGGTTACCTTCCATTTCGCCCAGCAGCTCAGCCGCCTGCTTGGTGCCCTGCTGGGCCGCAGCACCGCCGCCGCCGCCGGTCACAATTAGGTCCTCGTCCTTCACCAGGTCTTTGGAGTCCAGCAGCGCCTCCATCTGGCCCTCCAGGCCCAGCCGCTTGTGCAGCCGCCGGCGCTGCTGCGCGAGGCGCTCCTTTGGGTCCGCCGACTCCTTAACATCATACTCCTGCACGCCGAAGTTCTTTCATGCTTTCGTCTGCTGGTAATTGAGCATGCAGGCACATGCTGCTGGTGCTTCAAATGTGCTGGAACTTGACGGTGCCAGAAGCTGGAAAGCTTCAGACTTGTGCCCTGCCCTCACTGCTTCCTGCCAAGTGGCAAAATTGTCAAGCTTCGGACTAGCCTCATAGCACACCTTGCCGCCGGACGCAAGCAGCAGGGTGCCATGCTGCAGGACCTTGTCGATGCTGAAGCCCTGGAACGACAGCAGGCTGGCATCTGCCTTTTGGTCCCCATCGTCCACATCGTCCTGCGTGCTCGCGCCTGCCGCCGATGCGGCTGCCTGCAGGTCCGCGGCGCTGTGGTGCTGGCAGTGCGCGGCGATCTGCGACAGGCACTCGCCCGCGGCAGTCCTGCTGTCCCACTTGCTGCTGCGCAGCCGCTGCTGCACCTATGTTGGAAAGACGTATGGTCCTGGCTGACTGAGAGATATAGTGGCTTTGCATGCATCAGCGACCGCAGGCGTGCTGCGTTCGAGCTGCAAGCGAGGCAACACAACGCATGTTGTACCTGGCGGATGATGAAGGGCAGCTGTGAGGGGTGGCTTGCAACGATCGCGGCGATCTGTTCCGCGGCGGCACGCCTGGTAGCGGGGGATGATCCAGCTGCAGAAGCAGCACATGCACAATTAGTGTGACTGAAATGCGCGACCGCCGAGGCTGTTCTGCATGCCTGCACACAAGTTAGTAAATCCTCACTCTCCAGCAAGCCGATGAGCTTCTCGAGGCGGCTGCCTCCAGTCGATGTTGCCATGCTGCGCTAGAGCTACATGTGGCAACGCAGGAGATGCAGCAGAAATTTTAGAATGATGGGTTGCCTCTGCTCAGATGTGCTCAACGGCCACCAGGCCGCGGTAGGAAACGATACAAGTGTGTCCCACATGCATATGGAAGCCTCCAAAATGCATGCGAACTGCACTTGCTCCGATCTGATTGAGAGCGAAAGCCTTCTACGACACTGCGTATTCCCCTCCATGCTGTGCGTGCTGGTGATTGCCGGCTTGCGCAACGACACTCCACACTTTGCAATTTACAGCAATAAGCGCCATTCTTTTATCAGTCTTCATTTCTGCTGAGCCTGAAGTCAGTGACGCATGCTGTTTGACACCTCAGTGGGCCGCATCGTTGGTACTATTGCTTTGAGGCATGTCGTGAGAGCCTTACACTCAGGCAATATGGACGCCACAATGGCGATGGATGATACGGCTGACATGGAGTATGATTCAGAGGAGCCGCAGCTGGTGCGGATGCGATCACATGCACAAGTTGCGATGCAATGCTGAGTAAAAGTGCAAGTCGGGTGCCTACATGAGACAAGCCGGATCAAGCGACATTGTCGTGCGCAGGCTGGCTCTCTCACAGTGGAAGGCGAGGTGCACCCGCTGTATCCTGGCATGAACGTTGTGGGACGCGCCAGCGAGGACGGTGAGCGAAACCTGCAGCGGGCAGAGGCATGGACTGCAGAGTACTACAACGTCGCTCCGGGTGGTGTGACCGGTGCGTCTTGCCATCGTCAGGCTCCTGCACAAATCTTTTCAGACGCAAGATCCATGCCTGGCTCGTTTCTCTGCATGCATGGCGACACAGTTCCCGTCTCGTTCTCGACAAGTTGACACCGTCTCCACCTCATGCTTCAGCCTGTAGTGACCAAACATTGTGTATCTTCGCGCAGCGGTGCTTCTGCAAGGCCAGAGCATCTCCTCCAAGCACGCCATCATCTGTGAGTGTATGCGGATTAGCAATAAACTTGAAGCGGAGGTGTTGATGTGCACGGTGCAGAGTCTGTACCCAATGTGCTGAATCATCTTTGGCTTGTGTACTGTCACAGATGTGGAAGACCAGGGCCTGTGCTTCGTCAAGGACCTCGGATCCCGGAACAAGGTGCACATATGTGTGGGACACATGTCATGCTCACTTGCTGTCCATGCACTGTCGCCGTCCTAAATCGCATGCTGGCATACGAATCGCAATGTCACTCAACCAGGACTACAATGCTTGTTGCTTTTGCAGACCCGGCTCAAGCACAGCGGCGCCGACTTCATTCTGCTCAGAGCGGCCGACCGGTACCAGGCAAACTCCGGAGACACCATCAGGTTCGGGGTCGTGGACGGACTCCTGAAGCTCGGCGCTGACGCCGCTCGCGGCGGCAATGCCGGCCAGCCCGGCCCAGACGACGATGCCACGCAGGTGATGGAGGGTAATGTTCTGATGGCCCCCATGGACACCTACGAGAACGTCATTTCGAGTCAAGATTCCAACTTGGGGCTCGAGCCACTCCTTGCGCTCGTGCGTGCATGCATGCATGCATGCAGGAGCTTTGAAACTGTCCTGCATGCAGTCAACATCGTGTGCATGGCGGTTATTGAGACACTTCTTGTCATGCAGGCACTGGACGCTGTCATGATGCGCGTGGCCCCGCCGCCTGGCACAGCAGCGGCGGGCAACGACGCACCGGCAGCGGCGGCAGCACCGCCCGCCGCCGCAGCAGCGCCGCCCGCCGCAGCAGCAGCAGCACCTAGCACCGCAGCAGCGCCGCCTGGCACCGCAGCAGCAGCAGACGGTGCCACTCAGCCGGACACCGAGCCGCTCACGACGCAGCAGGAGGCCGCGCAGGGCGGTGCACAGCAGGCAGCGCCCACCCAGCCTGCCGCGCCCACTCAGGCGGCAGCGCCCACTCAGCCGGCCGCGCCTGCTCAGGCGGCTGTACCCGAGTCAGGGGCGCATGCAGCTGAGCCTGCTGCGGCAGAAGGCGGCGACACACAAGCGGAGCCCGATGCACCAGCGCAAGCAGCGGAGTCAGCAACGGTCGCCCCGCCAGTCGCTCTGGCAGCACCGTCTGCGGCTGCGCAGGCAGCTGAGTCCGCAGCTGCGGCAGATGGCAACGCTCAGGATGCGCCCGCAGAGGCAGCGCAGGCAGCTGAGCCCGCTGCGACAGCAGGCGGCGACGCTCAGGCGGCACCCGCAGCGGCAGCGCAGCCCGCGGCGGCAGCAGGCGGCTACACTCAGGCTGCACCTGCAGCGGCGTTGCAAGCAGCTGAGACCGTGGCGGCGGCAGGCGGCGACAGCAAGCCATCCACCGTCTCGGAGCTGGGTGTTGCGAAGGAGCTGCACACCCTCGGCTTCTCGTCTGCCGACAGGTGTCGTGCAAGGCCGTCACGGCACCTGCCGTGAAAGCTCCGTGACGTTACGACTGTTCGGCATTTGCTTCGCTTCGTGGAACCGTTATACCTTGATGTATTGCATCCGCAAGGACTGTGTTGCCCCCACATCTTGTCCACGTTGTTGAATCATGATGTCATACAATGTTCCTGATTCATGTCTACAGCGTGTGGGACGGCGGCTCTGAGCGGCGGACAAATGACGAGGTCCATCCTCCCGCCTCTGGGCTGACAGGCGCGGGCGCTGACGGCGGCGGCGGCGCAGACGAGGTGCAGAGCCCCGTCAAGCAGCCTGCAGGCGGCTCAGCTTCCCAGTCGCAGCCGCTGGGCAGTGGCCCTGCAGTGGCAGCCACAGAAGCTCCGGCGGCCGCAGCCAATGACGCAACGCCGGTGGCAGACTGCGCCGCCGCCGCCGCAGCAGACGCTCCAAGCGGCGTCGCGCCAGAACAGCCTCCGCCGCCGAGTCATCCAGTCGCTGCCGCAGCGGCGCAGCAGCAGGCGTCCCAACACACGTCAACGGGCGCTGCGGCCGCCAGCAGCGACGATGCGGGGCAGGCCACGCAGCCGGCGCTCGACGAGCCGGCAGGCACCCCGGCAGGCGCCGCTGCCGGCCAGGCCGATGCTGCGGTTGCAGGCTTCGACTCTGACGTCACGCGCGACACAGAGGGCGACGATGCACCAGGTCCGACTTTTGCTTTTGATGCGCTTGACAGCAGTTTCTGACTGGAGCATGCAGGTTTCCACATGGCAATTTTCCAGTTGACAAGCTTTTACTCGTTATATGTCCAGACACTAAAGACACATGCGACGAGCCCGTCTTGTGCTGCAGTGCCAAGCCCAGCGGCCAACAAGGCGGTCAGCGGCGGTGGCTGGCGTGTGAAGAAGCGGCATAGTACGGACCCTGCCAGTCCGGGGCCCGCCAGCCAGCCTGCAGCTGCCGCCGCTGCTGGCAGCCAGCCCAGCGCCAAGGCCGTTTCTGTTCTCCCCAGCCAGCCTGCAGCCGCCGCCAGCCAGCCCAGCGCGAAGGCAAGTTTCGGTCCCGGCAGCCAGCCCGCAGCTGCCGCCAAGACAGCGCCGCCACAGCCTGCTGAGGCGGATGCCGGCAGCCAGCCTGCAGCTGCTGCAGCGGCGCTGCCACCGCCGCCACAGTCTGCCGAGGCAGATGCCGTCAGCCAGCCTGCAGCTGCAGCAGCGACGCTGCCGCCGCCACAGCCTCTCGAGGCGGACGGCGCCAGCCAGCCTGCACCTGCCGCCGAGACGGCGCAGCCCCGGCCTGCTGAGGCGGAGGCCGCCGTGCAGCCGGCGAGCGAAGCTGCGGGCGGTGCCGGCCCGTCCGCAGATCCTGGCGCCGCTGTTGCATCCACACCTGCGCCGCCGTCTGCGCAGCCTGCCGGCGACGAGCCGGCTGGCAATGAGCCGGCCGATGCGTCCGCAGACGTCACCCCTGTGCAGCATCTGGCGCCTCCACCAGAGGTGCCTCTGCTGCCAAACGTCCCGCGACCTGCTGCATGCAGCCAGTCCCTGATGCGGCTATTTCTAGATAGAGCGGATTGGTCACCAAAGCTGGCTGCTTTGTTTGTCATCAATGCTCACCTTGCTCAATCGCTGGCATCAGGTGCCCGAGACGGAGGCCGCAGGGCCGAGTGCCTCGCTGCGTGCTTCTGCTGCTTCTCAGGTAACTCATGCATCTGACTGTCACGCGGCCTGACGACAATCGTGCTGCCTGACTGTCACGAGGCCTGAGGGCAATCGTGCTGAGGGCAATCGTGCTCTGCACCTGCCTTGCTGTCCCCTTGGTGACATTGAACTCATGCAAGTTCTCAAGTCGGTATCTGCTGCATGCAGGGAGTCACTGCCCAGGCGCTGGAGGATGCGCTGAAGACGGCGGGCGGCTTCGCGTCCATGTTCCCAGCCACTCAGTTCCCTGGGCCCGGGCTAGGTAGGTTCTTGTTCTGCGCCCCTAAAACACGGACACATGACCTGGTTCATGGAGACCACTGAGTCAATGCTCATGCCTTTGCAGCATGTCGAGGAGCAGCTGCGTTGGAGTCGCATCAAAAGTCTTGATGCACCGCGTGCCCTGTACAGTATCCAGTGTGCTTACTGCTTCTGGTGTGCTCTTTGCAAGGCGATGATGACGATGACGAGGAGGACTTGGAGGCAAACATCTCGCCAGCGGCGTCGCCAGCGGCGCCGGCCGCGCCGCCCGCCGCAGCTGCAGATGTGTGGCCGTCTGGCGCCGCGGCGGCGCACGACCAGTCGGCTAAGCCAGCAGCGGCGGGCGGTGACTCTGAGTCTGTGCCGGCAGAGCAGGCACCGCCGGCGCCCGCCGACACCGCGCCACGCTCTGCCAAGCCCAACGACAGGCAGTGGTTCGACGTGAGATATTGATTCCCTTGAATTGTCAAGCTGTGTCGTGGCATGCAGTCTGGTGTCTGTTTCTGCTCACATGGCCATGTGAGTGCCTTCTCGCATGGCCTTGTCCCAGCGGACTGCAGAGCGGCAGCCTCATCATTACACACGACCACTAATGTGTTTTCCAGGAGACGCCGGCCGTGCTCGGAGAGGACGACCTGTCCCCTGCGGCCCCCAAGCCAAGCCGCCCTGCCAAGTCAACCGGCGGCAAGGCAGCGGCCGCGGCACCCGACGCCGCCAAGCAGGCGGACAAGCCTGCTGCCGGCGGCAAGGCCAGGAAGACCAGCAAGGTCTCCCAGCGCAAGCCGGCCGTCAAGGCCGCCAGCGTAGCCGCCGAGCCAGAGCGCTCGTCGCCGCCGGCAGAAGAGGCCCGCCCTTCCGGCAGAGCGGCCAGCCGCCGCCGCAAGCCAAAGACGCCCATCCCAGCGGCAGAGTCGAAAGGCAGCCGCCCCGCTGCGTCCGCCGCGAAGCCTGCGACCGCCAAGAAGCCGTCTGCCAAGAAGCTGGCAGTCAAGCAGCCTTCGGCCAAGAAGGACACCGCCAAGCGCAATCAGCCCGCCAGAAGCCCCGCACCTGACGTGGCGCCGCCCGCCCGAGCGACGCGCGGCAGCGCCACCAAGACCGTGCAGGCTGCGACGACGCCGTCCCCTGACACGGCTGTTCAGCAGACTCGGGCGTCTGGGCGCAAGCGGAAGACGCAGTCGCCGTCGGCAGCGGCCGAGCTGAAAGCCGCCGCCGCGACGGCCGCCGGCCCGGCGGCGCGGCATAAGCGCACGAAGCGCGGTGCCACAGAGGTGCAGGACACTCCAGAGCCAGCTGCCGCCAAGCCTGCGGGAAAGGCGTCCACTGGCAAGCGCTCGGCGACCCGCGAGCTGTCGGCCCGCAAGGCGAAGCAGCCGTCGCCGGCTGCAGCAGCCGGCCGCCGCAAGCGGTCGCCCAAGGGAGCGGCAGCGAACGCCGCGGCCGCCGCGACGCGCGGCAGCAAGCGCACCCGCGCCGCGCCTGCGACGAGCGAGACGCTGCCGCCAGACGAGGAGGCGCCGCCTGCCAAGAAGCACAAGGCGGCGGCGGCGGAGGCAAACGCCGCTCCTGCCCCCGCAAAGGCGACGCGCGCGTTGACGGCCGCTGCGGCGCAGGAGCCCACGCCAGCGTCCAAGCTGGCCGCCAAGAAGGCAGGCACCGGCAGCAGCGGCAAGCGCGGCCGTGGCAGGCCCGCCAATGCAGCAGCCAAGGCCAAGGCTGCAGAGCCGGACGAGGCCTCTGACGCGGCGGCGGCGGCGGAGGCGGCGGCGGAGCCTGCTGCACCGGCAGGCAAGCTCAGCGTCTCCAAGGCGACCAAGCGCGGTGGCGAGGCTGCCGTAGCGCCTGCTGCCCCAGCGGCCAAGGGCTCGGCGGTCAAGGGCTCGGCTGCCAAGGGCTCAGCGGCCAAGGGCTCAGTGGTCAAGGGCTCAGCGGCAAAGGGCTCGGCGGCAAAGGGCTCGGCGGCAAAGGGCTCGGCGGCAAAGGGTGCAGGCGCGGCGCCGGCGGCAGCGGCGGCGTCTCCAGATGACAATCAGCCGTCACCAGCAGAGGCAGCCCGCAACCGCGGCCGCGGCCGTGGCGCCTCGGCAGCGGTACGTCCACTTGTTTACGCCACCCTGGGCAGCTCGGGTCTCTAGCTGTAATCTGAAGTCTTGAATTGCAGGCAAAGGTGGCGTATCCACCTTGCATTGCCAAACCACTGACATTTGACTTGACTGACCGACGTTTCGCTTCTCTGTGCTGCAGAATGTCGTGGTGCGCTTCTCCAAAAACGTCGGCGAGGTGCGCTCTTTGCCCCGCAGTGGCTCTGGCAGGGAAGACTGTCTTGCTGGAGGACGCAGCCTCGTGCGGCACGGCGCTCGAGAGTGCACGGAATCCCTGACACCTGTCTTCTTATCCTCCTGCTTGAGCCTTCATTTGCCAGCGATGCCGCTGACCCATCGGACCTGTGTTCCTGGACTATGCTGCCGAACGCTGCCGCAAGTGCTGCGCAAAGCGCTGGCGGCAGGTGGAGGTGGAGCGGCTGCAGGATGTGAGCCCTTCAGTTTCTTCTAAACCTTACATTCCTGCCTGCAGGTGCTTCGCAAGGATCTGGCGGCGAAGGTGGAGCGGCTGGGTGGCAGCGTGACGGAGGAGGACCAGAACTTCTCCCACCTCGTGTGCCTGTCGCCGGAGGAGGGGCGGGCCAGCGGCGCCGACGCCGGCTTCCGCAAGTCCTTCGCCACCCTGTGGGCGCTGGCTGCGGGTGTGCTCTTATAAAGCCCTTGTTGTGGGCATTGCACAGTATGGTTCTGGCTGGGTGGAGAGTGCTTGAATGTGTGCCATCAGCGATCTGTGCCTTCGTGCCTCATCACGTGCTGCACATGAGCACACAGCATGTTTCACATGTGGCATCCTCTTCTGCGCTGCGTGCTTTTCTCTTGCCACTGTCCAGCCTCAGCATTCCCACTCCGTCCCCTGCAGGCAAGCCCATCGTCACGCCCGCGTGGGCGGAGGCCGTCAACACAGCCCACAGCCTCACGGCCCCCTCCGCAGCCGCCGCCTCATACCTGCTGGTCGACAGGTAGCTAAACCCACCTGGCAGTCTGCCATCGATGTCGCTCTTGTGGTTTTCTCGTCGAGGTTCTGGATAATGCTGCCCACAGCCCTGCTGGAGCACCATGCAATTCCGGAGACTACAGCGAGCACCCCTGACACATTCGCCCACTGGCCGGCAGGAGCGCTGAGCGCGAGCACGGCTTCGAGCTGGCCGCAGCCTACAGCCGCGCGCAGCAGCACCTGCTGCTCACCGACCTCCGCGGCAACCCATCGCCCGTGTTCCTGTCGCCCGGTGTGCCTCCACTCACACTCCAAGCATCGAAACATGCCCACTCCCAACTGCCTTGCTGTGTCTGACTCACGGCTACTCATGGGTCATCCAGCCACTTGCGCATGCTGACGTCCAGCAGCTCATATCCAATGCGAAGGCGTCCGTCCTCGCTGGAGCCGGCTGAGCAGGGCTTCGAAATCTTCGTGGTTCTAAAATTCTTCGGTGCAAATGCGCAGGCCTGCTGAAGGCGGAGAAGGACGCGGGCAAGGGCCTCAGGACGCTCATCGCGGCCGCGGGCGGCGCTGTCGCGCCGAGCCTGCCCAAGGACTTCAGCGGCATCCTGCTGGGCGACGAGAGCGCGCTGCCCAAGGAGGAGAAGTGGTTCAAGGACAGGCTGGCCGCGCCGGCGCCGCTGTTCGGCCGCGCCAAGCTGCTCGCCGCCATCATGCAGCAGGAGTTTGACCGCGGAACCGACGTGCTGGCCACCGTGTCTTAAGTTTGTGACTTGGGTCAGGAAAATGCTGTGGCACCGCAGCACCTTGGAGCAGCTTGAGGGTGGATCTGGGTGCCAGTGACGAGTCGCGCACGCCGGTGTGCTTTTGAGGCACCCGCACGAGGGTGCGAGCGAGCCGTCGGTTGCTGACCTGCACGCTGATCATGAACGCGGACGTCTCTCAGAAACGCTCGCACTGATCACCAGCTTTGAACTTACGACGCGCATGCTCTGATCGACAGCCTGTCGCTGTGGAAGCTGTGGGCACAGCTCCAGAGCACGTGGTACGACAAAGCTTTCTGCAGGAACGCCCCAGGACTAGCCAGATTTCAGAATAAATCTTATCCAACATGGACCCGGCACGCACCCCAGTCATCTCCTTCAACGCCCTGTGCGTGAGGCTGATGTCCTTTGCCTGCTGATGTCTGCACGTGGGGAAGCACATTGCATCGTTTGTGTCCTGTGGAATGAAACTCGACTCAGACGCAGTGATGCAAGCTTCAGGAGGCGCGCTAGGACTACGATCGAAGACTTTGTGCTGTCATACTTCCCATATCACTCGTTGACCACCCAGGTGAGTCACAACCAGCCTGCCGCCTTGCACGCCGTGCGTCGCTGGATGGGTATCGACTGCTTGGCCAGGCTCATTGCTACCTGCGGCAGGACTTCCTCAGCAAGTACTGGGACACGCTGGTGTTCGTCGAGGCCACCATCTACCAGCTGGACGAGGAGAATGAAGAAGCAACGGCGCGGCAGGTTGGCGACATGGCAACGGCCGTGCCAGGTGAATTGGGAGCGATGTGATGCAATCATCGCAGCGAGCTTGAAAAAGCATAGAGTGACCTGAGCACGTGTTGTGTGTGTCCATGTCTGTCTGTCGTGTGTCCGCAAGACGCTGCCAAAGGCGGCGCTGCCGCAGGCCGTATTCATGCGCCTGTTGGCTGTGCCCTGAGGGCGCGAAACGTGGCTGTATTTGCCGTGCAGGTGCCGAAGAAAGGTACACCGTCCTGCTGGCGGTGCTGGAGCAGCTGTCGCTGCGGGACGAACGGGTGCAGGTGGAGCTCCATAAGGTAATGTTGCTGCATCGTTTTGTCACACGACGCCTGCGCACCGCAGCATCGCATATAGCACATTGCTGCATTCGCTGCCAGCATGCGGCCACGATTCCATTTCACCCTGACAAACAGGTCTGTGCTCGGACAGGGGAGGTGCTACTGGCAGCTGGAGCGTGACATCTGCGCGCAGCTGGCGCGCCCGAGGCTGCCTCGGCTGCAAAACCCTGGCGGGGGGCTGACATTGGAGGATGTGCACACCGCCAGCATGTCCAAGAGCTTCGACTACAGGGTGGGCTCCTAGTTTCACACTCTTGGCCTGTCTCCCGTCGCCCACCTGTCGCTCTCATTCTGCTGGGCATGCCAGGATCAGTGAGTTGAGACGGTCCCGTGACATTACAAATCAATCAATTTCGTCTCAATGCAGGTGCTCAACCTGCTGCTGTTCCAGCTGACGGACACGCCGTACGATGAGGCGCAGCTGGCCTTCCTGGCTGTGGACGAGCACCTTGTCGACATCGGCGACGACTTGTGTGAGTGCCGCTTTGTGAACTGTGTATGTGCGCCGCTGTGCGCGTGCCGCAATTGAGACCCTTGCAGGGTGCATACGGCGTCCAGTCACCACGGAAGAAAGCGGAGTCGCAGCTGATGTGTATCGCTTCCTGGTCTGCAGACGATTACGAGGACGATGTGCTGAATAACTCGTTCAACATCTTTCGAGGTGACAGCATGTTCTCATGTGTTTTTCTCCCTGCACTGGGAGCAGCAACGTGGTCTGAAATGCTTGGCACCCAGGCTCGATCCTGACCCATCCGTCTCGTGCTGCAGCATACGTTTACCTGTTCGGGCGGGACGCCCAGATGCAGCTGATCGTGCGCATTTCCGAGCTGGAGCGGCAGCATATGGCGCTGCTGGCGCGGCTGCCGCCAGACTTCCAGCAAAAGTTCCACGCCCGCCACAAGGAGGCGGCAGCCGAGCCAGGTAAGAAGCCGAGGGGGAAGGGCTCGCTGCTGTACACAGCCTTCAATAAAGCCAAGGCGCTGCGCCCGCAGCATTCCAGTGGCCGAAGCTTGGCATCAGTTATGTCTCTCAAATCGGCTCATACACTGAAGTTAGTGCATGCAGGCGCTGAGAAGTGGGTGTTCCCGGTCCCCGTCCTCGACGAAGTGGCTTACCGCACAGACAATGGAGCGTAAGGGATACAGACGTCAAACACGTCAGGACAGTGGCAGAGCTTGGGTTCTATGGTGAGCTTCCAAGACAAGCACGATGCTGTGTGCCATGAACCGCTATTGAAGCAAGCTCCAGCGGACGCGCTTTTGCAAATGTGCAGTGAGCAGCAACGCATCTTTGTGCTGTGCAGGCATTAGTGCTGAAGGCAAGAGTGAGGGGGAGGGGCGCTTGCTTCAAGCTGGCTAGACTTCTGTGCAAACGAGAAGACGTGATGCCGCATGGCGCTGCTGATACTTGCACATGGACTGTTAACATCAAGAGCACGCTTGTCGACATGCCAAGCAAAATTTAGTTTGATCAACAAGCAATCTGAAGCTTCGATGCCAAATCTACTTCCGATGGCCACGGCCGTTCTGCTGTGAAGTCAGAGGAGCAGGCTCTAATTCTTTGTCGAACCTCGCGCATGTCCGTTCACTGGATGGCATTCCACGGCGGCTGCTTGGCGGCACGACGAGAGCCTGCATAACCCGAACTGCTGCATAGTGTCGCAGAAGTCGGCAGCTATGATGCGAAGATGACAGAAAAAGCAAGTTCGCGGCGCGCTCACCTTATTGCATGTACAGCCTCACACTCAAGCTGCAATTTGGAGTCTGCGCGCTGGCTCCCGTCATCCTGCTGAGTGACAGACAGCAGCTTGATTGGAAACTGCGTGTCAGTACGTGAGACGTTCCAGTGATCCAGTCATGCGGGCAGACGGCATGCAGGTGCTTGAATGTAAACAGCCAGCATTTCTCACCGACGGCCATGGCCGTTGGTGGTGCCACGCGCCAGTCACTACGGAATAGCTGCTCATTCCTGCTCGACTTGCGCGCTCAGCTGCACCGCCAAATCGTACACCGCCTTCTTCGGCACGCCGCACTCCGCCGCAGCCAGCTTGGCGGCCGAGGACGCTGACTCCCCACCCTGCAGCAGCTGCCGCAGCACCGCCGACAGCTGCGCCGTGTCCGGCGGCGGGCCGCCGCCGGCCTGGGCGCCGGCGATGATGAGCGTGATCTCGCCCTGCATTACGAAGAGCGCCGTCATCGCCGGCTGGCTTCGCATGATACTTGCATGAGAACACGCAGGAGTGTACTTGTAGCTATGCCAGCACGTTGATGGCAACCGCGGTGCTTGTGGCAGCAAGAGACAGGCAGCACTCCTTTCTCACCTTCACTGGCGAGCCCTCGTAGCGATCTGCCGCTGCTTCCAGGTTGCTGCGGTAGAACTCCTCATTGAGCTGCAGGAAAGCCCGGCTGCAGTTGACACCAAACAGTGCGCATTCTACCGTACAGCGCACATTGCGACATCATTCAGAACCTCGACATCAAGGCCAAAGGGGCTGTGCCGGCCACAAGTCTCACCTTTGTCAGCTCACGGGCAACCACACACTTCCGACTGCCGCCCAGCACCTCTGCCGCGTCCTTCAGAATGGCTGCTATGCCGTGTGGCGGCGCGTAGAAGATCAATGTGGACGTCTCATCTGCAAGTAGGGCAGGGCAGAGCTCAGCCACGCGCAGCAAGATTGACGCAGGATGAGCAGCATCGTGCAAGTGAGCTGCTCAATCGGAAAGACGTCGCAGCATCAAAGAGATTCACCCGCGAGCTCCTGGAGCTTTTTGCGTCTGGCGCCCGTCTTTGGCGGCAGGAAGCCCACAAACCGGAAGTCGTCTGCCGGAAGGCCCGAGGCGACGAGCGCTGAGACGGCTGCGGAGGGACCGGGCAGCGGGATGACCCTGTGGCCCGCGTCGATGGCCGCCCTGATGATATGGCTGCCGGGATCACTGATGGTCGGCATGCCTGCGCATACGGGGAGGTTTGTTGGTACCACTTCTTTCGTTGCCTCCATGTCAACATCAGAGTGCTGCATCCACAGCAAATAAACACTGATACGTGTGGCCACGCTACGCTTGCCTGCATCGGACACCAGTGCCAGAGACGCGCCCATGTCCAGCTGCTGCAACACCTGCACACAGCATACTTGCGTCAGCCAGACACCAATGCTCGAGCTGCCGCAACAGAACGCTGCAACAAGAAACATGAACAAATGTAACATTCCTTGCGGTGCAAATGTGCCATTGCCGCACCTGCGCGACGCGGCCCCGCTCGTTGTGCTCGTGCAGGCTCAGCAGCGGCGTCTGGATGCCATAGTGCACCAGCAGCCGCTTGGTGTGCCGCGTGTCCTCCGCCAGCACCGTGGACACCTGCTGCAGGACCCGTATGGCGCGCAGCGTGATATCCTCCAGGTTCCCTGCATTGCATGAGGTTGTTCTCTCCTTGCAGAGCGTTGGCGCTCGGCATGATTCCTCCCTGAGCAATGACAGCCGCCAGTGGCATGGTTGCCACCATCCCTAATTAGCATGAGCTATGATGAGACCCACAGGATATGCAGCGCTGACCGATGCTCGCACCGATGGGAGTGGGCACGATGTGCAGTCCCGCATCAAGCGTCTGCGTGCTGCGGCCGGTCAGAAATGCGGCGAGGTTGCCAGCAGACGGCTCGCGCTCCTCTGCAGGGTGTGCATGTGATGTAGCCACGTCGTCGTGCACGGCGCTTGCCAGTGCGCATGTCCTGCAGCGTCTGGCAGCGGTAATGGCAGCCCGCTGTCGTGCGGCGGCGGCAGACGTGGTCCTCAGGCACCCAGGGCTCGGCACGAGCTTCGCGCCGATGGTGAGGAGCATCACATCCGCGTGAGTGCGACAGCAGCTGGGTGTCAAGTGCGTCTGCAAACAGCAACGTGGCAAAATGCCGCATGCGAGCTTCCGACATGAGCGGCCGAAAGCATTTTCACGCAGCCCTTTGTACAGCGGGCACAGTGCCATTTGCAGCGGCTCTGGATATCACTGCACACCGTTTCTAGCTCTGTTTGCCTGCAAACTGTGTTGAGTCGAGAACTTGGCAAAGCCAACGCGACGATCCTCCGTCGCATGACCGGGTAGCTGTGGCGACACGATGATGCGTGGCGCCTTGCACGGCTGGCGCGCCGCCCAGCGAGCACTCGTGCAGGATGCACAGCGATCTAGCTGCGGGGTTCGCCACCTCAGGTGAGCAAACCATGCCCGGCGCACGCCAGAACGCTCCTCTCTGCACACGCACTTGCACCTGCTTTTCAGAAAGCACACACAGGATGCTGCCCATGAGAAAGCATGCTGTCACTCACATATGATGATGTGTCCGCAGTGATGCCACAACCAGCAGCGGCAGCGGCAGCGCCGCCACAGCGGCGACAGCGGCAAATGTGCCGCGGCAGGCAGCAGCGGCGAGCGGCACCTCTCCGGAGGCCAAGCGCCTGTTCGAAAAGGTGGTGGCAGCCGAGCAGCGTGCGGAGCACGAGATACCGGAGGCGCTGCCCCCGCCCAGCACAGCCGGCCGCATCGCCGGCGCCATCGGCAACACGATACTGCTGGGCGGCCTCGGCGCGGGCGCATTCTTCGGCTACTACACATACCGGTACACGCCGGACGAGATCGACGCCATGATCGAGGCGCGGTCACAGCCGGAGGCAGCCGGTCCAGGCAATGAGGTGAGGACTTTAGGCGCCTGAAGTCGTTATTGCATCATCGCAGATGTTTGGCCAAGTATTCAGTGACTGCGCTCTGATGCCGCACCACTGCTGCACCTGCCTGAGCCTGCTATGCTCTACGACCCTATTACCGTATAAACCCCTGCTGCAGGCGTGGACCTCAATCATGGGCTACTATGTTGACAAGCGGCGGCACTTCGAGTCGGAGATCAAAAAGTACTCGGACCCGCCATCCGATGCGCTGCTGCCAGAGCTGCCGCCACACGCCAGGTGTGCAGCACAACTTTGACAAGGAAGCTATTTCGTCACCTGCTGGACGCATGCCAGCCTGTCATGCTATCGGACTGTACCCTGATGTGCTGTCGGAGGTGCTGTCCATGCCACAAGCTTAGCCGCCTGGAGCCGCTGGTGGCTGGCACATGTGGTTCCAGGCGCACGAGCGTGTCCCTGCGCCGCGCGCGCGCTGGTGCTACACCTGGACAGCACGCTGGTACATGCAGAACCTGAGCTGCCTGGCAACAGCGGGTGCCTGGCAACATGGTCCTCCAAGACATCCACACCCTTCGCCGCCGCAGGCATGTGCGGACGCTGGTGCTGGACCTGGATAACACGCTGGTGCACTCGGACTGGAGCCGCGCCCGTGGCTGGCGCACCTTCAAGCGCCCCGGCGCCGAGGACTTCCTGCGCACCATGAGCCAGTTCTACGAGGTGTTTCTCCTTGTGTTGGGGTTTTGAATGTTTTTCATAGTGTCTCTCTCTTTCATTTATGTTTGAAGGCTTGCTTCTTCGCTTGTCGAGGACCGTTCTTGGATCCCTTTCCTGTTCAGGGCAGTGGCCCGCTGCAGCGGCGTGGACATTCATGCTCATCGTTGAGCAGCCGCAGGGTTTCCGACATTGATGCCGAACCCTAAACCCTGCCGGCGCGCAGGTAGTGGTGTACACGAGCCAGCTGCCGACATACGCAGACCCCATTCTGGACCGCCTCGATCCCAGCCGCTACGTCGCATACAGGCGTGTAGTTTCAACTGTAATCGCAACTCCTCCTCTGCCTGCGCCCCCACCTGATGCATGACAGTGCCCAGATGTATGGGGCACACACAATGCCTGGGAAGGTTGTCCGTGGCGGCAGCATGCTGTCTGTTGCAGGATCGCCAGGCTGTGCCGCAGTGAGTGAAGTCTTCTGCATGCGCCTGCAGGTTGTACCGGGACTCGACGCAGTACAAGGAGGGGAAGCACGTGCGCGACCTGTCCAAGCTGAACCGGGACCTGAGCAATGTGCTGCTCATCACCGCTGACCCGGACGCCTACTACCTGCAGCCCGACAACGCCATCAAGGTGCCCCAGCTGCACCTATATGCGATTCATGCTTGCTGAGCAGAATTAGAAGGTCCAGATTGTGTGCGGAGAACGGGCCATGCACACGGAGTTGTGCATATCGGAACAGGTGCCAGCCAGGTCGGAGAATGGCCGCTGAAGCCGGCAAGCTGCTCTCCCAGCAATGCAAGCGGCTCTCCCAGCAATACAGCAACGCCTTCATTGATTTTGCATCCTTTGAATCCTCTGCAGCTGGAGCCGTGGAAGCTGGAGGCGGAGGACACCAAGCTGCTGGACATGATACCCTTCCTGGAGGCGGTCGTGCGCACGGGCGTGCCCGACGTGCGCTCCGTTATCAAGAGTTACGAGGGGCAGGACATTCCGCTCGCCTTCCGGGAGCGCATGTCGCGGCTGCAGTCGGCGTCCAAGACCAAGAAGGGCTTCCTTGGCTTTGGCGGCGGCCGGTCGTGAGGGGCGCGCCAGTCGGGGGCAAAAGACGCGGAGGCCTGTGCGCAAGCATCACCTGCATGCTGCTGCTGCTGCTGAAGCAGCGGCAGACCGTGTGCGGCTGAGGTGGCGGCACTCGCGCCGGGAAGGGCGCGCAGTGGTGCGGTGCAGTTGTGTGCCGTTGTGTCAGTCTACACATGGCGGGCGTGAGGCTGTGAGCATCCTGCACGGAGCCGGTGGATAGCGACTCGAAGCAATGCGGCGGCTTGCAGGGCCCCAGCGAGTCGCTTCGACAAACAGCAGCAGCAGGCAGCATGTGGACAGCTCCGCGCAGCGTGTGGTGGATCCTCGGCAGCAAGACGCACAAAGCGCCAGGGCGGCCCTCCCGCCATCAGGCAGCAGTCTGCATTCGGTTGTGACTCCACCCTTGTGACTATGTTGTCCAGCCTTCCGCATCGTAAGTCGTGTCAGTGGAAACACCATTGAGCTGGTTGTACGCAAGGCAAACTGTAAAGCAATACGGATGGCGCACTCATGTAGGGGCCCTAAACCCCGGCAAAGGCAGGCCTATCGGGCAGTGAAGGGAAGTGCCACTCGAGCAGACCGTGAGCGTCCTCGGGCTCAGCTGTAAGAAGGCTATCGATAAGAATGTCACAGTGACGTCCCTGTAAGAGAGTCGTCACTGGCAGCCTTTTTATTGCAGGCTTTCTTACAAGGTGCGT